>JGI20171J29575_12612429_pt1 | contig 15621 bp, 11 predicted proteins | sample TergutNc150P4_FD_29575 | JGI IMG/M metagenome (IMG submission 29575)
AATCTTAATCTTAACGTTTTTCAACTACAGATTTTGCCATACTGGTTAAATATTTTACAGATATTCCATTTCTTATTCTTAAAAAATGGAATATCTGTAAGAATTTTTTATTTTAAAAATAATAAATAAAAAATCAAATCCTTTCTAAAACCTTTTCTATCAGTGTTTCTATTGTGCCTTTGTAGCTTGTGTTCATTGTGTGCGAAACGCGCCCTGCAATAATCGCGCAAACGGTCATTGCTTTGTGTCCAAGCGTTTTGCCAAGCCCCGCGAGTGCAGAACTTTCCATTTCAAAATTGGTAATTTTGTGTCCGTTGAAATCAAAACTTTCAATTTTTCCGTTAAGTTCGGGGAAAGCGAGAGGAATGCGTACAAACCGTCCCTGCGGACCATAAAATCCGGGTGCAGAAATTGTAATTCCTTTTATCATATCAAAACCAATACGCTCAATAAGTTCTTCGTCAGCACGCACTACATAAGGTGCAGCAAGGCGCGGCGACCAATTGGTGTGGCGTTTAAACGCATTTTCAATGTCCATCTCGAGCAAACCGTCAGGCGTTTGATAATAATTCAACAAGCCGTCGAAGCCCATCGAATATTGTGAAACCACAAAACTGCCGACAGGGCAAAATTCCTGCAAACCGCCCGAAGTTCCAATTCTGACCAGCGTAAGCGAAGTGTGTTTTTCTTTAACCGTGCGCGTTGCAAAATCAATATTTGCAAGTGCATCAAGTTCGGTAACAACGATGTCGATATTATCTGTTCCTATGCCGTGTGAAATGCAGGAAATTCGTTTGCCTTTGTAAGTTCCTGTAATTGTATGAAATTCACGACTTTGCACTTCACATTCAATTGCGTCAAAATTTTTCGCAACCAAAGTAACGCGTTCAGGGTCGCCTACGAGTACGACTGTTTGAGCCAACTGTTCGGGCTTTATGTGCAAATGAAACGCTGAGCCATCGGCATTTATCGGTAATTCGGAAGGTGGTATTGTTCTCATATTTTATATTAAATTTTTTTTACAAAAGTACAAAAAATTATTGTTTGGGAAAATTTTTTTTGCTGTATGAAAATTTTTATTTACCTTTGCAGCCCAAAATATTTGGTACTTTAGCCAAGTGGTTAGGCACCGGTCTGCAAAACCGTCTACGGCGGTTCGATTCCGCCAAGTACCTCATTTTTAATAACTTATGTTTTTGTTATAAATAAAAAATATAGGTTATTTTTTTATTTTATAAAAAAATAGTAATTTTGCGCACTAAAAAATTACAGGATTTGGTTTATAACAATTTTTTAATTTGAAATTATTATAAAAACAAACGTAGAGAAAATTAAGAGATAATTTGTAATTTTTTTAACCTTATATCTTTTATTAATAAATGGTTCTTGTTAACGAAAATTATATAAAATCGTCTGATTCTCATTATGTTGAAGATATTGAAAAGCGAGTAAATGCTTACAAAATTCTTTATCCGAACAGGAAGATTTATCGATTAGAGGCTGTAAGTCCATCGTTGCCTTTGCCGCAAGATGCAATTGCGGCAATGCATCGTGCTGTTGATGATTTGGCTAATGAAAATAATTTTTACGGCTATGCTCCTGTTCAGGGATACGATTTTTTGATATATAAAATTTTAAAAGAATATAGAGTTAATTACAGTTTGGCGTTTGAAAAAGAAAGTGTGTTTATCAACAGTGGTTCAACAACCGATTTGGCAAATATTACAAACGTTGTCAGTGGAGACAGCATAGTTGCCATTGCCGATACGATTGACCCTGCTTACGAAAATACAACTGTTTTGAGCGGACGCGCGGGCAAACTCAAGAATGGGAAATGGGGAAATCTTGTTTATCTCAAATGCGATGAAACGACAAATTTCTTGCCTCAACTGCCAGTAGAACGAGTTGATGTTATTTTTCTTTCAAATCCAAATAATGTAACAGGGACAGTGATTAACCGTTGTGAATTGAAACGCTGGGTTGATTATGCGCTTGAAAATACAAGTTTGATTATATATGATGCTTCTTTTCAAGCATTTATTAAAGATGAAAATGTTCCGCGCAGTATTTACGAAATAAAAGGAGCGAAAAAAGTAGCAATTGAAGTTCGCAGTTTTTCAAAAAACGCAGGTTTTGCAGGCGTGCGTTGCGGTTTTACCATTGTGCCGACCGATTTGCAGGCATATACAGTTGCAGGTAAAGCAGTGCCTGTCAATAGATTATGGAAAAAATTGGTGCAAAATTATACAAACGGAGTTTCGTATATTTCGCAGCGTGGAGCTGAAGCGCTTTTTACTCGAAAAAGCAAGGCAGAAATTTCGGAACTTGTTAATTATTATATGATTAATGCCGAGTTGATACGTGAGGAACTAAATTCTATCGGATGTCGCGTTTTTGGAGGAAAAAACTCGCCTTATGTTTGGTTTAAAATTCCCAAAGGCGAAACTTCGTGGAATTTTTTTCTGTATCTTTTGCATAATTTTGGAATTGCAGGTATGCCCGGAATTGTTTTTGGCGCAGAAAATGACCGTTTTATGCGTTTTAGCGGATATTGTAACAGAACAGATTTGATTGAAGCGTTGAAAATTATAAAACAAAATTCTAAAAGAGATTTTTTGAAATAAAAAAATAAAAATGGCAGAAGTTTTAAAGAGAAAATGACTTATGCCAAATAATAATATAGTAATTGTTAAATAAAAATTTATGTGTGGAATAGTAGGTTATATTGGCAATAGGCAGGCATTTCCGATTTTGATAAAAGGATTGCAGCGGTTGGAATATCGCGGTTACGACAGCGCAGGAATTGCTCTGATTCATAACGGCGAACTTAATTTATATAAACAAAAGGGTAAAGTTGCTGATTTGCAACGGTTTGTAGAACAGCAGGATACCGAAGGAACAATCGGAATTGCGCATACGCGCTGGGCTACGCACGGCGAGCCAAACGAGCGAAACGCGCACCCGCACTATTCACAAACAGAAAATCTGGCGTTGATTCATAATGGAATTATTGAAAATTATGCGGTTATTAAAGAAATGCTGCTTGAAGAAGGTTATGTTTTTCGCAGCGAAACCGACACCGAAGTGCTTGTGCAACTGATTGATTTTATGCAAAAAACAAATAATGTTTGCCTCGCAGAAGCGGTACAACTTGCTTTGAGTCAGGCTGTTGGCGCTTATGCAATTGCCGTTTTGGAAAAAGGAAATAACAATCAGATTGTTGCCGCCCGCAAAGGCAGTCCCCTTGTAGTGGGAATTGGTAAAGACGAATTTTTTCTTGCCTCTGATGCCACGCCAATCGTTGAATATACCGATAAAGTTGTTTATATTGGTGATGAAGAGATAGTTACGCTCAACAGAAACGGCGAAATGAAAATTGTTACAATTTCTAATGTGGAAAAAACGCCTGAAATCAAAAAAATTGAAATGTCGCTTAGCCAACTCGAAAAAGGCGGTTATCCGCATTTTATGCTGAAAGAAATTTTTGAGCAGCCAAAAACGCTTGCCGATTCTATGCGCGGACGAATAAATGTTGATGCTAACAATATTTCGCTTTCGGGTTTTATTGACAATAAAGATAAGTTTCTGAATGCTAAGCGAATAATCATTACCGCCTGCGGAACTTCGTGGCATGCGGGGCTGATTGGAAAATATGCCTTTGAGGAATTTGCCCGCGTACCTGTGGAAGTGGAATATTCGTCGGAATTTCGCTACCGCAAGCCTGTGATTAACAAAGATGACATTGTGATTGCAATTTCTCAGTCAGGCGAAACAGCCGACACGCTCGCCGCCGTTGAATTGGCAAAATCCAAAGGCGCGTTTATTTTTGGAGTGTGCAATGTAGTTGGCTCGTCAATTCCAAGAGCCACACATTCAGGTTGTTATACGCACGTTGGACCAGAAATCGGCGTTGCTTCAACAAAAGCGTTTTCGGCACAGGTGCTGGCTCTGACAATGCTTGCGCTTTTGCTGGCAAAAGAAAAAGAAACGATTTCTGACGATTTTTATATTAAATTAATAAATGAAATAAATTTAATTCCCATAAAAATCAAGGAAATTCTGAAAATAAACAATGAATTGAAAGATTTTGCGCGAACTTTCACTTATGCGCAGAATTTTATTTATCTTGGGCGTGCATACAACTATCCTGTGGCGATGGAAGGCGCTTTGAAATTGAAGGAAATTTCGTATATTCACGCCGAAGGTTATCCCGCCGCCGAAATGAAGCACGGACCTATTGCGCTGATAAATCAGGAAATGCCTGTGGTTGTAATTGCCACAAATGCAGCGACCTACGAAAAAGTAGTAAGCAATATTCAGGAAATTAAAGCGCGAAAAGGACGAATTATTTCTGTTGTTACCAAGGGTGATACGATTGTAAAAAATATTTCGGATTATGTTATCGAAGTTCCTGCAACCGAAGAATGTTTGATGCCAATTCTGGCTGTAATTCCTTTACAATTAATGGCTTATCACATCGCCGTAGCCAAAGAATGTAATGTAGATCAGCCGCGTAATTTGGCAAAATCGGTAACGGTAGAATAATTTTTAAAGTAAAAATGAAACAACCCACTTTTATACTTATCGGCGAAAGATGCAATGTTGCTGGCTCGAAAAAATTTTTGGAACTTATTCAGAAAAAAAACTATGATGAGGCGTTGAAAATTGCACGCAGGCAGGTTGAAGACGGAGCGCAAATACTTGACATTAATTTTGATGACGGATTGCTTGACGCTCAAGCCGAAATGACTGAATTTCTGAAACTTATCGCGTCCGAACCTGAAATTGCCCGCGTTCCTGTGATGCTTGATTCGTCGAAATGGGAAGTGATTTTATCTGGATTAAAGCAGTTGCAAGGCAAAGGCGTGGTCAATTCTATCAGTTTGAAAGAAGGCGAAACAGCATTTTTGGAAAAAGCGAAAATGATTCGGCGTTTTGGCGCAGCGGTTGTTGTTATGGCTTTTGACGAGCGTGGGCAGGCGGATACTTTTGAAAGAAAAATTGAAATTTGCCAAAGAGCGTATAAATTATTGACGGAAAAAATCAATTTTCCGCCGCAGGATATTATTTTTGACCCGAATATTCTTGCTATTGGCACAGGAATCGCCGAACATGGCAACTATGCAGTTGATTTTATTAATGCAATAAAATGGATTAAACAAAATTTGCCTTTTGCCAAAGCAAGCGGCGGCGTGAGCAATTTAAGTTTCTCATTTAGAGGTAATAACACTGTGCGTGAGGCAATGCACTCAGCGTTTTTGTATCACGCAATAGCAGCAGGAATGGATATGGCGATTGTCAATGCTGGAATGTTGCAAATTTATGATGAAATTCCAAAAGAACTGTTGCAATGTGTTGAAAATGTGATTTTTAATAAAAATAAAAATGCAACGGAAGAATTAATTGAATTTGCCGAAAAACTGAAAAATAAGCAAGCAAAGGCAGAACATACCGCATTGTTACAGCAAACAACACACGAGCAATGGCGCGAACTTTCTCTTGAAAAACGCATTGAACATGCTTTGATTAAAGGAATTTCAGATTATTTGGAAACGGATTTGAGCGAAGCGTTGCAAACTTATTCTTCGCCCATTGAAATTGTAGAAAAACCGCTTATGAACGGAATGAACACAGTTGGAAAACTTTTTGGCGAAGGAAAAATGTTTTTGCCGCAGGTGGTAAAAACGGCGCGAACAATGAAACGCGCGGTTGATTTTTTGCAACCTTTTATTGAAAAATCGAAGGCTTCGACCAAAAACGCAAAAGCGGGTAAATATCTGATAGCAACTGTCAAAGGCGATGTTCACGATATTGGAAAAAACATTGTTTCGGTGGTTCTCGGCTGCAACAGTTATGAAGTTGTGGATTTGGGCGTGATGTGCGCGGCTGAAAAAATTGTTGAAACGGCGCAAAAGGAAAATGTTGATTTTGTAGGACTTAGCGGATTGATTACTCCTTCGTTAGACGAAATGTGCAACACAGCCGCCGCAATGCAAAAAGCAGGTTTGCGCGTTCCGCTGCTGATTGGCGGGGCAACAACTTCTAAAAAACATACAGCCTTGAAAATTGCGCCGCTGTGCGATTTTCCCGTGATTTATGTAAAGGACGCATCAGAGCATATTTCTATTTTGCAAAAATTAAAAAACGAAGAAACTAAAAGCATTTTTTTGCAAAAAATAAAAGAAGAATACAGTCTGCTTAACGCAAATTGCGAAAAAAATCAGGATTTATTATCTTTTGAAGAAGCAAAAAAACGGAAACCGAAATCGTTTGAATAGTTTAGAAAATTTCAATCACACCCTTTCTCCAAAAATTGCGCTGCCGATGCGCACAATGGTAGATCCTTGGGTAATTGCAATTTTATAATCGTAGGTCATTCCCATCGAAAGTTCGGTAAAATATTGACAATCAGCAAAAAACTCGTTTTTTACGCGGTCGAAAAGTTGTTTGAGCGTGTGCATTTCATTGCAGATTTGCGCTGTGTCGTCAGTAAAAGTTGCCATCGACATCAGTCCGCAAATGCGTATATTTTTCATTTCTGCCCAAATTTTTGCAGCCAAAAACTCAATCAGTTCATTTGGCAAAAAGCCGTATTTAGATGTTTCCTGCGCAATATGAACTTCTAAAAGGCAATCAATAATTTTACCTGTTTTTGCCGCTTCTTTGTTAATTTCTGTTAAAAGTTTTTCGGAATCCACAGTATGAATCAAATTAACAAAAGGCACAATAAATTTCACTTTATTTGTTTGCAAATGACCGATAAAATGCCACTGAATATCCTGCGGCAGCAATACGCGCTTTTTCAGAAATTCCTGCACGCGGCTTTCGCCAAATATCCTTTCACCTGCATTATACGCCTGTAAAACCGCATCGGCAGAGTGAAATTTCGATACGCAAACCAATTTCACATTTGCAGGAATTGTTGTTCTAATATGTTGTAAATTAGATGTTATCGACATTAAATATCATTTACAATATTCTAATAACAAGTTTGTTATAAAAACAATTATTTGATTAATATTTTATAATTTTGATTTTTTCGCTAAAATTCCGAATTAAAATGGAATTTTATATTTTTAAAATCATTTTGCGCCATTTGCAGAACATATTGAGAATCAGCGAGAAATACATCGCGTCCGTCTTTATCGGTTGCCAAATATTGCGCTTTTCGGCGTTTGAAATTGTCTAATTCTTCCGCATTATCGCTTTCAATCCAGCATGCTTTATAAAGCGAAATCGCCTCCCAACGACACAGCGCGCCGTATTCGTGTTCCAATCGATATTGAATTACCTCAAATTGCAGTTGCCCGACAGTACCGATAATTTTTCGGTTATTGTATTGATTTACAAAAAGTTGCGCCACTCCTTCGTCTGTCAGTTGTGCAATTCCTTTTTCCAACTGTTTTGTTTTCATCGGGTCGGCATTTTCAATATATTTAAACATTTCTGGCGAAAAACTTGGCAGCCCTTTAAAGTGCAATTCCTCACCAGAAGTAAGCGTATCACCTATTTTGAACGTTCCGCCATTGTCAGGCAAACCGATAATATCTCCTGCAAACGCTTCATCAACAGTTTCCTTTTTTTGCGCCATAAAAGCGGTCGGCGCAGAAAATTTCATCATTCTACCCAGCCGAATATGTTTATAATTAACATTTCGTTCAAATTTTCCGCTGCAAATTTTCACAAAAGCGATGCATGAACGGTGATTAGGATCCATATTTGCATGGATTTTGAAAATAAAACCCGAAAAGTTTTCTTCCAAAGGATTTATCTTGCGTTCCTGCGCTGCAATGGGCTTCGGCGGTGGAGCAATTTTTACAAAACAATCGAGTAACTCATTGACGCCAAAGTTGTTAAGCGCAGAGCCGAAAAACACAGGCGCAAGATTTCCCGATAGATATTCATTGTTGTCAAAAGGATTATAAACTCCGTTGATAAGTTCCAAATCGGAGCAAAGTTTAGCAGCATCCTGTTCACCTACAACTTTTTCCAATTCAGGATTATTTATATCTGAAAATTCGATTTTTTCTGTAATATGCTGCTTGTCAGGCATATATAAATCCAATTTTTTTTCAAAAATATTATAAACGCCTTTAAATTTAGCACCCATATTGATTGGAAAACTTAGCGGACGAACGGCAATTTTCAGTTCCTGTTCCAATTCGTCAAGCAGGTCAAAAGGGTCTTTGCCTTCTCTGTCCATTTTATTTACAAAAATAATTACGGGAGTTTTGCGCATTCGGCACACTTCCATCAGTTTGCGCGTCTGCATTTCAACGCCTTTCGCCGCATCGACAACGATAATAACGCTATCAACAGCGGTGAGCGTGCGGTAAGTATCTTCGGCAAAATCCTGATGACCGGGAGTATCTAAAATATTGATTTTAAAATTTTTATACTCAAAACCCATAACCGATGTAGCAACGGAAATTCCGCGCTGTTTTTCAATTTCCATCCAGTCGGAAGTGGCGGTTTTGCGTATTTTGTTCGATTTTACCGCACCCGCCACGTGAATTGCGCCTCCAAAAAGCAACAATTTTTCGGTTAAAGTAGTTTTTCCTGCATCGGGGTGGCTGATAATGGCAAAGGTGCGGCGACGTTGTATCTCTGTTTCCAAACTCATTTTTTACGAAAATTTTTGCAAAAGTACAAATTTATTTACAAATTACCGTTTGACTTTTTTCAATTGTTCTATTTTGTATTCAATATTGTTTGAGGTTGCAAACCTACGGCTTGCAATTTGTAGCGGAATTTCAATTTCTACCGAGCGATAGATTTATTGATTTTCAGACACATATTGTTTTAATTGGATATAATATCTATTTTCATTGCTTTTCTTTCCAGTCGCCATTTTCTTTAATTAACTTTATCAGGGCATCAACAGCATCACTTTCGGGGATATTTTTGCATACGCAAATTTGTTTTTTGTACAGACTCACGCATCCGCGCCCTGCGCCCACGTAACCATAGTCGGCATCAGCCATTTCACCCGGACCATTGACAATGCAGCCCATAATTCCGATTTTCAGCCCGACAAGATGCGATGTTTTTTCTTTAATTTTGGCAATGACCGTTTGTAAATCGAACAGTGTCCGTCCGCACGAAGGGCAGGAGATATATTCTGTTTTGGTAATTCGCAAGCGTGCAGCCTGCAAAATTGCGTAAGCGACAGGAATTTCATTCTCAGGCGGCTCGCTCAGCGATACGCGAATTGTGCTTCCAATTCCATCTACGAGCAACGAGCCAATGCCAATCGCCGATTTTATTCGTCCATCTTCGCCGTCTCCTGCTTCTGTAACGCCCAAATGCAGCGGAAAATGAAAATCTTTTTCTTCCATTCGCGCAGCCAGCATACGCACAGCCTTAATCATAAGCACTGTATTTGACGATTTCAACGAAACAACAACTTTTTCAAAATGTTCTTCTCGGCAAAATTCGAGCATCTCCAACGCCGACTCAACCATTCCAAGCGGCGTGTCGCCATAACGATTCACCATTCTTTCCGAGAGCGAGCCGTGATTTACGCCGATGCGAATTGCCGTATTATGTTTTTTGCAAATATTTAGAAAACGTACAAAACGCTGGCGCAAAAGTTCGCGTTCTGCAAAAAATTCTTCATCGGTATAATCCGAAATATCGCCTTTTTTCTTAATGCTTTTAACATAATTACCAGGATTAATTCTCACTTTTTCAACATATTGCGCAATAAAATCGGCAACATCAGGCGTAAAATGCACATCGGCAACAAGCGGCGTAATGTATCCTGCAGCACGAATTTGTTTGTGAATTTGTGCCAAACTTTCGGCTTCGCGCATTCCCTGCGTTGTAAAACGAACAAGTTCCGCACCTGCCTCAATTGCTCTAATTGCCTGCGCCACCGATGCTGCAATATCGTTTGTGTCAGTGTTTGCCATCGTTTGTACGCGCACGGGCGAATTTCCGCCCATTGTCAGCGTGCCGATTTGAATTTCAGAACTTTGCATTTTTTTAGGTCAGTTTTAGAAAAATCTTTTGCAAAAATAAACAAAAAACCGATTTGTACAAAATGTAAAAATCGGTTTCTATATTCCACTAAAAAGAAAAATAAACATTATTTTACTCTGCGTTCTTTGATGCGTGCTTTTTTGCCCGTCAAATTGCGCAAATAATACAGTTTTGCACGGCGAACTTTACCAAATTTGTTCACTGTAATGCTGTCGATAAAAGGCGAATCCATTGGGAAAATGCGTTCCACGCCCACATTGCCCGACATCTTGCGTACAGTGAAACGTTTTTTGTCCTGATGACCTGAAATACGAATCACAACGCCGCGAAACTCCTGAATACGTTCTTTGTTGCCTTCTTTGATGCGGTAAGCAACTGTAACAGTGTCGCCACTTTGAAATTTTGGAAAGTTTGTTTCTACCGCAAAAGCCGCTTCGGCTACTTTAATTAAGTCCATTTATTTTATTGATAATTAAAATGTTATACAATGCGCAATATACACAGACAAGATTTCGCTGTCAGAGATTACGCCCTGAATTTTTTCGGGCTGCAAAGGTATAAAAAAAATTATTAACTAAAAAATAAAAACTGATTTTTTTATAAAAAACTTTCTGCCATTTTGTCATAATGATAAAAAAAAACAGTATTTTTGCGCTTTCAATTTCAAGTTTTATATTCAATATTTAATATTTAAAAATATGGAACTTGGAATTATAAATATTTATTACAATGCAAACATCAGAAATTCAAACAATTAAACAGCGTTTTGGCATTATTGGAAATACAGAACAGATGAACCGAGCCATTGATGTTGCCGTTCAGGTTGCGCCAACCGACCTTTCGGTGCTTGTGCAGGGCGAAAGCGGTACAGGGAAAGAATTTTTTCCGCAAATAATTCATCATTTCAGTATGCGAAAACACGGAAAATATATTGCCGTAAATTGCGGCGCAATCCCCGAAGGTACAATTGACAGCGAACTTTTTGGACACGTAAAAGGCTCATTTACAGGTGCAACTGCCGACCGTAAAGGTTATTTTGAAGAAGCTAATGGCGGCACAATCTTCCTTGACGAAGTTGGCGAACTGCCGGCGGCAACGCAAGTTCGCCTTTTGCGCGTTCTTGAAAGCGGCGAATATATTCGCGTTGGCTCGTCAGAAATCAAAAAAACTGATGTACGAGTTGTTGCAGCAACTAATTTGAATATGCAGCAAGCAATGATAGACGGACGTTTCCGCGAAGATCTTTATTATCGCCTCAATACCGTTCCTGTTTTTGTACCGCCTTTGCGCGAGCGAAAAGAAGATATTGAACTGCTTTTCAGGCGTTTTGCACTTGATTTTTCGGAAAAATATAAAATGCCGCCAATTCGCCTGACAGACGATGCAAAGCAGATTTTGATAAATTACCGCTGGAACGGAAATGTGCGCCAATTGAAAAACCTAACCGAACAAATATCTGTAATTGAGCATAGTAGAGAAATTTCGGCGGCTATTTTGCATAATTATTTGCCAAATGAAGATGCCGAACGTTTTCCTGCCTTGCTATCAATGCACAACGGAAAAGATTTTAGCAGTGAGCGCGAAATTTTGTACCAAATTCTTTTTGATATGCGCAAGGATATTACCGATTTGAAACAAATTATCCACCAAACAGGGACAATACAACCTGTTAAAAATCAGAAAGATATAAGTTTTTCGGAACTTGTTCAGCCGCATAAAACCGTTACTCCTGATATTTTGCCTGTTCAAAATACAAATTTCATAAAACTTGACAAGGAAAATGATTTTCAAGATGTTGAATATCAGGAAGATGAAGTTGTAGATGAGCCAATGACTTTAGATGATATGGAAAAGCAAATGATTGCTCGAACACTCGAAAAATATCGCGGCAGACGCAAACCCGCCGCCGATGAACTCAATATTTCGGAGCGCACGCTTTACCGAAAAATTAAGGATTACGGGCTGGAATAATGTTATTTATAATCGAAAAATTATAAATAACAATTTTAAAATCGCTGTAAAATTTAGATAAAATAATTCATATATTTTATTATTTCAAAAAAAATATATTATGTTTGCAGCGTGAAATTTTAAGATAATTAAAATGAACAAAAAAACAGTGCTAACGAGCAACTATAAACATATAAAAATAGCAGTTTGCTGGATTCTTGTTTTCTGAAAAATCAGGAAGTTTCAAAAATATTCAAGGATAAGTTAAATGTTCACAGGTTTGTGTGGGCTTAACTTATTTGTTGCACAAGGTAAATTTGACGACCTCGTAAGCGGATAAAAGCATATCATAACACATAACTCATTGAATATAAATAAACAAGCTCACTAATTACAAGTGAGCGGTAACAAACGAGTAACAAAATACATTTCTTTGACTATTTTAGCAGGCTTTTTGCAAATGCAAATATAATACTTGTTTTTGGAAGAATGACTACCAACATTGAAATCTATTAACCTGAATTTTGGATAAGGAATAGCCCGTTAGGGCTTATATATCAATAGAATACAATTCAAGACAATGTAAAAAGATATTGATTTATTTTCTATTGATATTAATCGCCTACGGCGAATTTACAAATTGAATATCAATAAATTATGAAATTTCTTATCCAAAACTCAGGTTATTAAGCTTATTAATATTATTATTTTTATACTACTACAAATATTGTGCTATAAAAAAAATTCCACCTCATCTCCTGTCTGTCTCCAAAAGGAGAATGAAATTCCCCCTCCTTTGGAGTGGTTAGGGGAGGCTCGTTTTTATAATTTCACACTCCGCTAAAAGAACTGAAGCCACCATCAATAGGAATTATTGCGCCTGTAACGAAACTCGCGGCATCGGAACAAAGGAACTGTACCGTTCCATTTAGTTCGGCAATATCGCCAAAGCGACGCATAGGAGTTTTGGCAAGTACTTTTTGACTTCGTTCGGTAAGCGAGCCGTCGGGATTTATCAATACGGCGCGGTTTTGGTCGCCGATGAAAAATCCGGGAGCAATAGCATTCACGCGTATTTTGTCGCCAAATTTGAGTGCCATTTCGGCAGCGAGCCATTGTGTAAAGTTGGCAATTCCTGTTTTTGCAACCGAATATCCGGGTACGCGGGTTATAGCGCTATATGCCGCCATTGACGATACATTTACAATTGAGCCGCTTTTCTGCTCTGCCATAATTTTGCCAAAAACAAGGCAAGGATAAACCGTTCCGTTGATATTGAGATTGGTAACTTTTTCCCAATCAGAAATTTTCATATCAAAAACAGGTTGAGAAGGCTCAAGCGTTGCCCCAGGCATATTTCCGCCTGCAATATTGAGCAAAATATCAATGCGTCCCCATTTTGCCACAATATCGGCAGCAACATTTTCGAGCATAGCAATGTCAAGCACATTGCCAATCATTCCAATCACTTCGCCGCCCATTTGTTGAAGTTCGGCGATGCGTGCTTCAAGTTGTTCCTGACGAATATCAAGAATAACTACTTTTGCTCCCTGCGCCACAAAATGTTTTGCGATGCTGCCGCCGAGAACGCCTCCTGCGCCTGTGATAACGGCAACTTTTCCTTTTATTGAAAATAATTCATTCATATTTTTATTACATGTTTTTCAAATTCTGTTCATTGCAAATATCTTTTGCTCCCTGTTGATAAAGGGCTGCAAGGCGGTCGGCATATCGTTTTTCCACTTTGCCGCGTACGATTTTCATTGTGCTGTTCACAAGTCCGTTCTGTTCGGTAAACGGCTCGCTGATAATTGCTACTGCAGCAGGCAACCAGCGTTCAGGAAATTCGCCTGCGTGTTCTCCGCCTTTTTTGTAAGCGTCAATTTCGCTTTGAATAAGTTTGAGTGCAGCAATTTTGCCTTCTTGAGTGTTAAAATCAAGTCCCTGTTTATTTACATATTTTTTCAGTTGCTCTTTGTCGGGAACAAGCAGTGCAGATGTGTAAGGACTTTGACTGTTGTACAAAACGGCTTGTTCTATATACGGTGAACAGTCGCAAAGCGATTCTTCAATGCCTTCGGGGCTGTATTTTTCGCCGTCCGATGCTATTAGCAAACTTTTAAACCTGCCCACAACATACAGAAATCCGTCCGCATCCATATAACCCATATCACCTGTGTAAAGCCAACCGTCTTTAATGGTTTCGGCAGTCGCTTTTGGGTTTTTCCAGTAGCCGAGCATCACGTTTTCGCCGCGCACAACTATTTCGCCTTTTTCGCCAAGCGGAAGTTCTTTGCCCTGACTGTCGCAAATTTTCAGTTCCAAATTTTTTACCAAAAATCCCGAAGAACCGAGTTTGTGGCGGTCAAGTGAATTTGCAGAAATTATCGGCGTGGCTTCAGAAAGTCCGTAGCCTTGCAACATCGGTATTCCTATTGCATAGAAAAACCGCTGCAATTCAATGTCGAGCAATGCGCCTCCGCCAATGAAAAAGCCCAATCGTCCGCCAAAGGCTTCGCGCACTTTGGAGAAAAGTATTTTATCATAAATTTTTAATAAAATTTTTGTAAAAGGATTTTTGCTTTTGTTGTATCCCTCGCGGTTGAATTTATAAGCAGTTTTCAACGCGCTGTTAAAGAGTTTTTCTGTAAATTCACCTTTTGATTTTATATTTGTCTCAATATTTTTTCTAAAATTTTTTGCCAACGCAGGCACGCTCATAATAACAGTTGGGCGAAATTCCTTAATGTTTTTCGGAATATTTTTCAATGCTTCGGCAGGAGTTTTTCCACGCTGAACAGTAGCCACATTTGCGCCGAAACTCATAAAAGAGTAAAATCCTGCCACATGTCCAAAGCAATGGTCGAGCGGAATAATTATCAAATTGCTATCATCAGTTGAGACTTTCATCAGCGACATTGCCTGCTCCACATTTGCTGTGTAATTTCGGTGTGAGAGCATAATTCCTTTCGGGTCGGCTGTTGTACCTGAGGTGTAACTTATGTTTGCAAGGTCGTCGGGCAAAACAGCAGCAGCGATTTTTTTAATCTTTTCGCGGTTTTTGTTCAGCGAATTTTGTCCGTCAGCCATCACTTTGTCAAACGAAATTTCTTTGCCTTCAAGGTCGGATTCGGGTTTGTCAAAAACAATAACTGCTTTTATTTGTGGCAAATCGTTGATAATTGTGCGGATTTTGCGCAGTTGCGTTCCCGAAACGATAATAAATTTGCTGTCGGAATGTTTCAGGCGGAAAAACAGGTCGCTTGTTTCTTCCAATTTGATTGAAAGCGGCACATTAACTGCACCCAAATACAAAATTGCCAACTCGCCGATAATCCAATTATTGCAGCCTTCGGAAAGAATTGCAAGTTTGTCGTCTTTTTCTACGCCCAAATTCAGCAGTCCCGATGCCAACTGATAAACTTTTTCCTTGGTTTGGGCAAAAGTCAGCGGCTCAAACGCATTGTCGGTTTTTTCCCAAAGGAAAGTTTTTTCACTAAAATTTTCTACGCTCGCATTGAGCAAATCAATAATCGTTGTTCTCATTTTTATTATATAAATTCTAAATAATAATTACAGATATTTTTTTTACTTACAACTTTAATCTTCAATCTTCTGACTTCATTCCCCCAACATTTCCTCTATCGTTTTCATTGGATTTTGCGAATTAAAAATACTGCTGCCCGC
>JGI20171J29575_12612424_pt1 | contig 15465 bp, 10 predicted proteins | sample TergutNc150P4_FD_29575 | JGI IMG/M metagenome (IMG submission 29575)
ATTTACATAAAACTCCATAAACCCTTTGGCTACGAATGCAGCCATGCGCCTACAAGCCACGAATCAGTATTTGCCCTGTTCCCGCACGAGCTTATAAAAGATGGCTTGCAATGTGCTGGCAGGTTAGACTATGATACAACCGGATTGCTTTTGCTTTCAAACGATGGGCAGTTTATACACAAAATAGAGCACCCTAAAAAAGGTTTTGCAAAAACTTATATAGCCACGCTTGCACAGTCTTTAACCGAAGAAATGCAAAAAAAACTTTTAGCAGGAGTTGAACTCAGAAGTGAGAAAAGGCCTTGCGCGGCACTGGAACTAAAACCCATAGCGGATAATACGGTGGAAATAACAATAAAAGGCGGAGTTTATCACCAAGTAAAGAGAATGTTTGCCGCTGTTGGAAACAAGGTTATGGCTTTGCACAGAAGTAAAATAGGAGAATATGAATTGGGTGAGCTTAAAACAGGAGAGTGGAGTTATTTTTCTACTTTTTAATGGTGGATAGATTTATTTGTTTAGAGGGCATAGATGGATGCGGAAAAAGTACGCAGGCTATTGCTTTGGGAAATTTTTTGGAAAATGAAGGTTTTAAGGTTTTGCGAATAAGAGAACCTGGTGGAACAGAAATATCTGAAGTTATTCGGCAAATTATATTGAATCCCAAATATAAAGACAAAATGAATGATATAACCGAATTGTTTTTATATAATGCAGCACGAGCGCAGTTAATACACGAAGTTGTTAAACCAGCTCTTAGAAAAGGCTTTGTGGTTTTGGCAGACCGCTTTGCGTACAGCACCCTCGCCTATCAAGGTTATGGCAGGGGCTTAGATATAGAAATGATAAAAAATTTGCTTCGCATAGCCTGCGGAGTTTTTTTTCCGAATAAAACTTTTATTTTTGATATACCAGTTTCTTTAAGCAGAGAACGGCGTTTAAAAGATTCCGCCAACCACGGAGATGATCGCATTGAACAAGAACAAGATGATTTTTTTGAGCGAGTTAGAGATGGATACCGAATAATAGCAAAAGAAAATCCAGAAACTTGCCTTTTAATTAACGCTGATAGACCGCAAGAGGATATTTTCAAGTTCCTTGTTTCCCACCTCAATAGCTGAATCAAATTTAAAAAAGGCTATGCCCGGAGTTTTGATTTTGGTGGTTTTTAAAAATTCAGATAAGGGTTGCTCTATAACTTTTCCCTTCAATTGCGAAGCATGGCGAAACATCAAGCCCTTTTTTTTGCTGCTTCCAATTGCAAAGCCTGCGTGAGCGGCATCTAAGCCTGGCAAATCACTTAAAATGGCAACTCCAAAAATAGTATCTTTCACAAATTTTGCCGTATCCGCATAAATAATGGCTTTTGCTTTTGGCAAATACATAATGTTAACTTTATGATTAGCCACACTTGGATCTGCAAAAAATTTCTTTTTATCAACTTCCTTTTCAAAAATTTCCTCGCTCCCAAGCTCCCACCCCCCAAACCCAGAAACAAATCCATTATTTACAAGCCAATCTGCAACCAAAAAATGATTTCGTGCTTTGTAATTTATAACTCCATCTTTATAACGAATGTTTTGCAAAATACCAAAAAAATCATTGTAGTTTTTCGAATATGCCAAAGCTAGAGCATGTTCCACGTATGTTAGGCAATCCATTTCGCTAAAATTCACCCTTGGTTTATAACTAGGATAAATTGAAAGCCCTTCTCCCATGGGTCCCAAAAAGTAAGGTTTGCCTTTTAGCTTGTTCGAAAAATAATTTATGCGCTCGTTCATGTTTTTTATTTCGGATGCACCCTGCCATAAAATTTTCCCCTCCTCCAGATGCGCTGCCTCGCTGTTGTGCCTCCTCGCTATGCGTCCCGCCAAAGTGTCTAAAAGATTGCGAGCTAAATCTTCTTTTACTTTTTCGGCTTTGTTCAAATAAAGCGCAAAAGCCAGAGTATCGTTATTATCTGCGGCTATGTAGCCAGCGAGCCCGTGAACACCTTCTATAAAACCTGTTTTGAACCTTATTTTATCTTTAAACTCCACATTTAGCCGCTTGCCAGCACCGGAAATTCCCGGAATTGCAAGCGAAGCAAAATATATATCGCCTCTTTCTTGCCTTTTCATATAGGTTAAAAGGCGTGTGAGAGAACCTGGTTTTAATGCGTTTTGCGGAGAAAGACCGCTACCATCGGCAATTTTAAAATCTGCTACCGGCAGCCCCGCGTGGTTCAAAAATTGCTTTTCGCTGAGAATCCCGCTTGCCGTGCTTCCTTCACGCCTGTCGTATTGCCCCAAACCGCGCAGCAGCATTTCTGCATGGAGGTTTTGGCTTCTTTGGTTTATTTCGTCCATCAGGCTTTTTAGCGGTGGCCCCGCATAAGCAATGCTGTCTATAGCCTTGCCTCTATATACAGCTTGTTCTTCTATGTATGCAATGCCAGCATTCTCAAGGCTTTTCAAAAAAGCCGCTTTAAAATAAGCCGCAGGATTGCGAATGGGCAGCACCAGTGTAGAAGCGGAAACCTTAGGGCCTATGGTTCCGCTAAAGGAAATTTCTGGATTCACCGGATCCATAGCATATTTGTATTTGGCTCCATTGCCTGCGGTTTTCACTTCATTTTTAATTCTCACATAGCCAATATCTGGAATAACGGTTATTTGAGCACTATCTCCGTTTTTTGCTCCGGGTCTTATTTCAAATAAAGCGCAGTTATCGTTAAAAGACAGCGGAGAAATTTCTGCCCCATACCATGAATCAAAGAATTTCTTGCGCCATTCCTCCGGTTTTCTGGAACCCCTGAAAAAAGAGGTGTCTAAATCCAAAATTCCATGCAAAGTATCTATGCCTTTGCTTTTGAGAGAATCTGCCAAGTTGTCAAGGACATAGAGAGCTTCTGGATAGTACCTTGCCGATATATTCGGGTCTCCCCTGCCTTCTATCCTAACCACCCCAGAAAAAACGCTTTGCCTTTTTATTCCTTCCAAGTGAATTATCGTTTTAGGTGCATAGTTCAGAGGGAGTTTTTGCAGGGCAGCCGCTGTTACAAGGAGCTTCATGGTGGATGCTGGCACAAACCATTCATTTGCGTTATAGCTGTAAATAATGGAATCTGTTTTAACAGAACGAACTGCAATACCGAGTTTTGCATCTGGGGCAATGGAGTCTGAATATGCAACCAGAGAATCCAGAAAAGGATTCGCTGCAAAAGAAACAGCGGCAAGTAGCAAAAATAAAAGTTGCATTGAATATAAATTTAGAAATTTCTATATTTAGGGCATGACTCGTCCTTCAAAAGGTGAAAACAAGCTTTCTAACTTGGTTATATGCTTATTTAGCTTTGAAAGCAAAAATAATAGCGAATACAGAGAGTTACTCAGTAAATTCAATGTACAAGTTGTGGAAATAGAAAACGAAGAACAATGCCAGCCCGTTTTGCATTCAACTAAATGCAATGGCATTTTAATTGATATCCCAACTTATATAAAATCGTCCATTTATATAAAAGAACTCATGTCTAATATTGAAAATATATATCCAGCAGCTAGAATTCGTTATTGCAAAGAAAACAACGATATGGAACTTACAATTTTAAGCAAAAGAAGCCAAGTTTCATTGCGAGAATTTTTGGAAAACTATTGTGCCCATTTTGATGCCAGAATATTGAGAAGGCACAAGAGGGTGCCGCTTAATTTGAATTTACGTTTATCTTGGAAACATAAAGGCAAACTTAAAGAATTTTTATGCACCTCTGTAAATGTATCGGAAAGCGGTTTTTTCATTGTAGATAGATCCAGTGGCTTGCATATTACGGACAAAGTTAAAATCCAAATTTTGGAACTTAGCGAAAATCATTTTTTGCAAGGAACCATCGTGCGAAAGCTAGAATGGGGGGAAAGGCATTTCCACGCACCTGGCTTTGGAATTCGCATAGACAGCATTGACAAAGAAATTCATGAAGACTTTATCAAGCTAACTCAAAAGTATTAACACTTGCTGTATCCGCAGCCCGTGCACTTAACGCATCCTTCAATAAAAGACAGAACTCTATTGCATTCCGGGCACTTTGCTTTGTAAAGATTAGAATCCGTTGCTGCTGCCTCAACCAGAGGTTTAGACTGAACTCCTGTTTCCAGCGAAATGATATGACTGTCTTGTTGCTCCAAATCTTTTAATGTTGGCAATTCATCAAAGTTTATTTTGCCTGTTAAAATATTGGTTAGCCCATAAGTGCGTTTTGCGAGGTTATAGCGGCGCAGGCTTTTCCCAAGAGCATCTGCAAGGCTTATGACCTTGCCATCTTTGGAGGGAATTGCCATGTGGCTTCCAATGCCTTCTAACTGTTCAATTATATCTTCCAAGCAACCGCCAATGCGCAAGTATAGGCTCACCATGCGGCTTATTGCCTCTAAATCTGAAGAAGCAACATCACCTGCTTTGCCAAGTTGCGCAAAAATTTCCATTTCCTTGCCGGTGATGGGATCCACCGTAACCGCTATGTGCATGTGCCCAAAAGGCGTTGTTTGCCTCATGCGCACGGCGGGCAGCATGGTTGGGGTTTTAATTGGCTTGCGAATTTTATATTCGCTTGGGTCGCGGCGAATTTCTGCGGCTTTTCCCTCTGCCTGGCCAGATTCCGATTTTGAAAGTGCCATAGGTTGATTTTCGCGGCAACCATCTCTATAAACCGTAACGCCTTTGCATTTTAATGACCAAGCTAGCATATAAACATTTTCAACATCTTCTTGGGTGGCATCGTGTGGCAAATTTATCGTTTTTGAAATTGAGCTATCGCAATTTTTTTGGAATGCAGCCTGCATTTTAACATGCCATTCCGGGGCAATATCGTGTGAACATACGAACACCTTGCGAACATCTTCGGGAATATCCTCAATGTGCGCCAAAGTTCCGTTCTCTGCAATTTTTTCCAGCAATTCCTGGCTGTAAAAATTTCTATTCTTTGCAATTTCTTCAAACACGGGATTTATTTCAACAAGCCGCTGCCCATCTAAAACATTGCGGAAAAATGCAAGGCTGAACATAGGCTCAATTCCACCGGAGCAGTTAGCTATAATTGAAACCGTTCCGGTTGGGGCAACGGTTGTGGTTGCAGAATTTCGCATTGGGCGTTTTTGAACAGTATCCCACACAGAGCCTGCCCAGTTTGGGAATTTGCCGCGCTCGGTCGCAAGTATTTCAGATGCATTGTGAGATTCCTCGTTAATCACCTGCATAATTCGCTCGCCAATGGAAATTCCCTGCTCGCTGTTGTATGGAAGTTCCTGTTTGTAAAGAGCATCTGCAAAACCCATTATGCCAAGCCCTATTTTGCGATTGCCCTTGCACATAGTATCAATTTCGGGTATAGGGTATTTGTTTACATCTATTATGTTATCTAAAAAACGTGTTGCCAAATGAACTGTTTCAACAAGAGCCTCGCGCAGAACCTCAACTTTGCCATCTTCGTTTTTATATACAAAAGCAGATACATTTATAGAGCCTAGATTGCAAGCCTCATAAGGCAAAAGCGGTTGTTCGCCGCATGGATTGGTTGCTTCTATTTCGCCAATATTCGGAGTTGGATTTGCCCTATTTATGGCATCTATAAAAATAAGCCCTGGTTCGCCTGTGCGCCATGCGCAATCCACTATAACTCTGAAAACCTCGCGCTTTGTCCAAACTTTTGGGCGTTCTATTTCTGGCAGGGCATAGTAATCTTCCAATTTAAATAATTTTGAAATATCGTATTTGCCCGGAATTAGCTGCTTTGGAATCACATATCCTTTTTTGGTGCGAGGATTATAAACCTCGTGAGCTCCGTCTGGGTTTTCTTTGTATGCCTGCATCCATGAGTCTGGCATTTTCACGGATATATTGAAATTTGTAAAGGCTTTCAAATCTTGCTTTGCAAAAATGAAGGTTATTATGTCTGGATGGGTGATGCTCATCATGCCCATATTTGCGCCGCGCCGGAATGCTCCCTGCTGAATGGCATTTGTGGCCTCGGAAAGCACTCTCCAAAAGCTAATTGGCCCGCTGGTTGTTCCTCCGCTGGATTTTATATAGTCACCCGTGGGTCGTAGCCTATCAAAAGAAAATCCTGTGCCGCCTCCCGCTTTTTGAATCATTGCGGTGGCTTTAACGGTGCTGAAAATACCGTCTATGGAATCTTCTATTGGCAAAACAAAGCAAGCGGAGAGCATTCCGTCTCCTCCACGACCTGCGCTCATAAGGGTGGGGCTATTTGGCAAAAAGCGCCCGCTTGCCATCAAATCGTAGAATTTTTCGGTATATTCTTCGACTATTGCCGGATCATTGCTGTAAAGGCTTTCGGCAGAGGCTACGGTTTTCGCGACTCTTAAAAACAAATCTTCTGGCGTTTCGGTGCACTTGCCTTTTTCATCTTTATGCAAGTAACGGCTTTCCAGCACCTTAACGGCATTTGGTGTTAAACTCAAGGTTAACATTTCTACTCCTACTAGATATAGTGCTTAAATTCAAACAATACACAAAATATAGAAAATTTTGAGCCTTTTGTCAAGGATTTAGAAAAAAAATCAAGCCTCTGGGTGGGGCTTGTTAAAATTTCTCCAATTTATGCATTTGGAAGGCGTTAGAGAAAGTCAACTGAGATTTGCCAGTTTGTTTAGGTTTTAACTTCGTATATTATGGTTAAGCATAGGAGACTAGCTCGTGATTGGGGTCTATGAAATCCGCAAGCATGGGGCGAAACAGGTTGCGCTGAGTGGTTTGTGGTAATTTGCCTATCATTTTATACCGCTTTTATACCTAAAATATAACAATTTCGGTAGAAAATGGCAACCACTTTTATCCTTTTCTATCGGTTTTCTTTCGCTTTAAGGCTTTTTTAAGGAACGACTAGTTAATTTCCCACATAAGCCACGCTAACCCATCTGGAACTTCGTTTAAGTTGGTAGTTACATATAAACTTCTGGTATTGGTATTTACTTTGATGTAAACGTTATTCCAACCTTTTTTTGCTTCAATTTTATATTCCATTCCACCCATTTCTTCAACATAACCGTTGATACTTGTATTTTTTGAAAAATAAAAATATGTAATTTTATGATAGGTACCATCATTCAATATTTTTATGTACTCAAAATCGCCTATATGCTTACCGTTGCTTAAAAGCCTGAACGGTTCATTGTAAAACCACACTTCCGCATCCAAAGGGTTGACTTCCATGCCAGGAGGAAACACATCAATTTTAGTCAGAAAACGCGAGTCCACATTTTCAGGCAAGGTAAAGGTTATTTTCCCGTTGCTCATAACTCCGGCTTCAACCATTATTGTGGCTAATATAGGTTGTCCATTAGAGCCTCGTTCTTCTTCCGCCAAGTAAATTTTGCCGTTGCCCGTGTATGGCTTTTCGGTTTTCGTATCGGTAATTTGCCCAGAGTTTTCAAAGCCTTCGGCATTGCTTTGGCTACTGGAAGATGTATTGTTCTGGCTATTAGAAGAAATGGAGGGCGAGTCATCACCGCCGCTTGTGCAAGATATGGAAAACAATGCAAGCAATGTGGTTGCGAAGAGAATGGATAGCTTTTTCATATCACTACCTCAACTCAAATTTTTGTGTTAAAACTGTGCTGCCTGCTTCAAGCCTTGCCTGATAAGAACCAGCAGGAAGATTTGCCCCACCCCAAGCAACATCTCTGTCGCCCGCAGGTAATTTCCCCAAATTCTTCTGCCAAACGGTTGCACCTTTCGCATTCAAAACCGTAACTCTGGCAAAATTCGCTTCCTTCACAAGAGAAAAAGAAATAGAGTTGCGATTCACGAAATTCAATGTGCCTTTTGGAACATTGGGGCTATGGGCACTCATAATGACATCTTCCTGCGGTGCATCTTTTTTCAGAGAAATATGCTGCATATGCTGCCCCAATTGTTCTATGTCGGAATCCACAAGGAACCCTTTTTGCATAACGCCCAAAAGTTTGTAGCCTTCGCTGACTTTCTGTGAGGCAAAGTAATTGAGTTCTTCCAAGGTAAGATTCTTGCTTTTACCAAACCAAGCCGAGACATCCTGGCTTTCCAAATTCTGCACGGAAATGTAAGCTCGTTTTGCCAAGAGGCTTATGCTCTCACTACCTCTGCTGACTTGCAAAGCAACGGAGGAACCTGTACTTCCCCTTAGCAAGGAAATCTGATTTTCTGGAGCAACGGTGGAGAGAGGAGTTCCGTTGACGGAAATTATCACGTCCCCTGGTTGCAATCCAGCTTGCGCGGCTGGCGAATTGGGGAGCACGGAGGCAACGCTTGCCCCTTTTTTCCCTGAGTAAACGGAAATGCCCAAGCCACCGAATGATTCGGGGGTTTGAGCTATGGCAGCCGTGTTTAGTGCGGCTAAGATTGCTATTGAAGAGATGAGCTTTTTCATGGTTTGTCTCCTTTAAAGTTAATCAAGTCTTGCCCGGAATAGCTAACACAATCATCGGGATTTTTGTCGTCATTCTTGCAGAATGTAAGAGGTTTTTCATCAATCCATAATGAAAAATCATTGTCAAATTTAAAATTCAATGTGTCAATTTTGAAAATCCTACCTTGTGCAGAAAAGTAATTCCCAAACATCTTTTGACCTGAAACGTTGCCCGAAAACTTGATTGTATCAACAGGAATGCCATCTACGAGCAATAGAGTGTAGTAGTTTTCTATTGTACCGTCACGAGCAGCATATATATTATCAACACAAACTGCTTTGTCGCCGATATAAGATAAAAATAAACTACTACAGGAATATTTCTGCATCCATTTATATCCTGGTAGCCACTCGTATCGATTATACCGAAATTTTTCTATTTGCTTATTTTCCACATCCAATATATTCATACCATAAACATCTGGAAATATTATAGTTCCGTTTGCCCAATGACCTGCATTTTCTGCGAATTCTAAATTTGTTACTTTATTGTGGGCACTGAATTCTATTGACTTTGCCCCGATTTTCCAAAAACCAAATTTATTATTTTTTAAATCAAATACCAGTGCGGAAGTATCTCTAAAAAGATATCCGTTAAGTATTCTCAAACCATGGTCATTGTAATAAGAATTATACATTTTGTATTCCAACTCCAAAGTATCTCCACGCAAAGGTTTTTGCTTGGCTCTGTAATTGATTAGGAACAACCCCTCGCGAGAGCTAGTTATATCCTCACTATAATCGCATTCAGTTTTGTATTTATAAGCCGATACAACAGCCAAGGAATCATCAACTATGGATATTAATCCACCGGCTGTCCAATCAGTCCAATAAGGATAAGAGCGAGATTCGTCACACTTGCTATCACTAAAAGAATTAGGACAAATACCTTTATTACTATTACAGCTACATCCACATATAATGACCAATAAAATTGCAAGCAAACACTGTTTCATAATCACCTCTGATTTCATTGTTTTCTTGAATACAGCGGCTGCAAAAGATTCGGTCCATTATAGCTTTCACATTCAGCAACGCTAGGCTCTTTGCCAAACAATATATTCCCGTCTTTGTCTTTAAGCACAATTCCACATACGGTTTTGTCAAAATTGCTCCAGTCCGTCAAATGCAAGCCTACATTGCCTTCACTAACAGAATCGCCCGAATACAATATATGCTTGTCAAAATACATATCCAGCATCCACACCCTGCCACCTGCATTTTTCACAGACTTAACTGACGGATTGGATTCAGGCGCATACCAAACATCAAGAGGCGAAAGGTTTTTGCTCTGCGGAACACGGAACCAAAGCTGTGCGTGGTAATCGGAAATGGCGACAGAACCAGTGTTTTTCACAGTCACTCTCGGCTTGAATGCGTTTGTTTCCCAAGGTGAATCGTCTTTCCAAGCTATCGTTCCCTTTGGCGTTGGGATTATGCTATTGTCTTCGCTCTCAAACCCAGGTGCCTCATTGCCCCAGATTATCTTGTCGTTCTTGTCATAAATTACAATTTTGCGATTAGGCTGAACCATTCCAATGCTGTAATCGGCAGACCAGTCATCGAAGTGATCATACTCATACCAGTCTGAATAATGCACTCTTATCTGCCAACCATCCGCAGAGGGATAAAGTGCTTTAGGAGCTATTTTCTTGTTCCCAACGTCAAGCACAAAACGCCATTTGTCACCGCCAAGATTTTCCACAGTAATTGGAACCTGAGGGTAATCCACCACAACCTTGGGCTTTCTCACAGGGTCTGCCGTGAAGTAGTAAGCTACATTTGAGAACTCAAGAGTGTCTTCGGTAGCATTGAAAACCAAGAAGCGTGGTCTGGAAGTGTTGATTTCATGCTCTCCCCTAGCTTCGCGATGGATAGCGGCAAGTGTTACAGGGGCAAGTACATGACTAGGGGGTGGTGTTGGCGGTTTTTGAGTTTCGGGATTTGATGCAACTGCACTGCCTATTATAACTGGAGACATAGCTGAACCTGCCGGAGTTATAACTGTGGCAGTTACATTTTGAGAAAGCTCTGGCAAAAAGTAGGATTCCTTGAAAGATTGTCCCGAATAGTTTGTGAAAGTAACAAAAAGAGAATCGCCTTTGCGAGCTATTGATGGCTGCGTGGCAAATTCAGGACCTAGCAAAAGTACGTTTTGCTCTGTTCCATTGTAGTTCATGGCTATGGAAGAACCTTTTCCTGGTTCATATTTGGCTATAAGCACGGTTTTGCCGTTCACAACAATGGAAAATGCCTGAACACCTTCAGATATATATGATGGAGCCAAATCAAAATTCCCTGTTACTTCCAATGATCTTTCGTTAAATTCGCCTTTGGATATTATTTCGGAAAGTTTCAGGATTGCATCTCTGCCTTCATGTTGTGCGGTAGTAAAAGCATTGTCGCAACGGGGAGACAACGTGCATAGAAGATCCAAACCTTGCTGTGGGGCACCTTCATATCCCTCAAATGGACCATGAAGCACGGGTTCCCAAGGGGCAAGAGCATCGTGTATGGCGTAATTGCGAGGTTCTAGAAAATATTCGTTGTCAGGCTTATTAGTATTAGAAATAAATTTTTGACTGCCTGCTTCCACAACCGCATCACCATATTCAAGCCAATCATCTTGAATGCTGACCAATGCTTTCCATAGCTCGCTGCCAAATCTGATATTGGAAATTTTTTGTCCTTTCTTTTCCCAAGCGTACTTTTTTAAAACTGCACCTGCGGCGAAACAATTCGGGTCTTTGTTTTCCAGAACGCATAATCTGTTTGATTCTTCGCCTGCAGCTGCCAAAAGCTCTGGCAATATCTTATGCGAGGAATCCGAATACATAGGGAGCAAGGTTATTTTGCTACCATCGGGACGCAAAGGAAATAACCCGTCTGCATTGCGTTCATTCAGATCCGCTATAAAATCATCGTTTTTATCTAAATACTTTCCTGAATTGCGAGGTTTGGCAAGCCTATTTTTAAATACTTCCATGGTTTTTATGCTACCCAAAGGTTTGTGGTCAGACCAAATATGAGCATCTACAAACAACTCTGGTTTATAAACACCCAAATATGGACCTTTTATTATTAGGCTAACGTCCGTTGTTGCAGCTATTATTGGACCTGCCACTGCGCCAATCACTAATCCTAGAACGGCTCCATATCCTTCGCCAATAGCCGCCCCAAAAATCGTAGGAAGTGTCAAGGCAGGCCACCATACCTCTTGATACACTTCCCAGAAAGTTTCATCAACCTTGGCTTTCACTAAGGTATGCTCGGTAGGGTTTTCAATATCGTTTATCAGGGTAAATAACCCAGAATGTTTTTGCTTTATGCTGTCCAAATTTTCTTTTCTAGTCGCAAGCGCGCTACCGAAATGGGGCGTGTTCACTGTTATTACTCGGTTTATATGGTTGGCGGGGTTTTTGATTCCTTGCGGAAAACTTCCAGCATCCTTTCCTCGCAAACCACGTAGCATCTCTCTAATTACCAAACCACCTTGGCTATGGCCAACCAAATCTATTTGGTATTTGTCGCTTAACCACCATTCTATGCCTAGCTTTTTGTAGTAAAAGTCATTCATAACGAAATCTATTTTTTCGTAAAGTGCACGAGACTGAGAGTTATCTTTATCATCTTTTTTCCAATGTGGTTTTGCGTCTTCCCAATCTCCGTTCACCTCTTTTCCTGGTGCTTGAAAAAAATATATACCATTGCTATTTATGTCGTATTTCACCCCGTCAATAACCGTGCTATTTTTTTCCGTGTACAAATTATTGCTACGTGCAAGCATATCTGGCAAACTGCCATTGTTATATTTTTTCACTTCACCTGCTTTAAATTTAGAAAGGTTTTCCTTATCCTTATAAGTATAAGATTCAACACCCCAAACATTATAGCTGTAATCCAAGCCGTGAATAAGCAGAACAGGGCGAGGCAGTTTACCCGGAGTTCCCATATATTTATGATCAGGGATAGATACTTTTTGACCTTCCCATTTTTTTAATATTGAAACCGTGTCCACTCTCGCTATCGTGTAATGCGGCCAAATTATGTTGTATCTGGCATCTCTGGTTATAGTACCATCTGCATTTATGTAATAACTTGGGTCAAGATTTTCCATAAAATCATACCTTTCTTTTGACATTTTTTTGCCGATATCACCATTGCCTGGTGTAGTATTATTCAATATCCTTGATTGGCTTGCCAAATACTCCGTGCCTCTATAAGTAAGTTTATTTCCTCGGCATGTTATTTCATAGTCTATCTTCACCACATGGAATTGGTAATCATACTGATATCTAACGATATAATAGATAGGGTAATTTAATTGGTCCTTGTCTATAAAACCATAGTGTAATTGCATTGCTAAATTGGTAATTTTAAAATCAAATGCCGTGTCGCAATAATTGATAGGGTTGAAACTTCTATCGTAAGGTTCTATATATTTTACAGGCTCATTTTTGTAGGAAGGATAATTTTTTTTATAAAAATCAGCTCTAACTACTTGTATTAAAGGCTCTGGTTCATAGCTCGCCGCTTGCGATATGCAGGGGAAAAGAGATAAAAATACCATTATAAGCACAATTTCATTGCTATCCATAAACATCTCCTTTTATGTCTGCACTAAAATATAAAACTTTTTTTAAAGTTTTGCAAGGGGGAAAGTGACAAAAAAATGACAAAGTTGAATTCTTCAATCTTTTTATTTTTGTATTCTTCCTTTTCCAATGTGAAACGAGAAATTACCTGACTTTGTCACTTTTTAGGGTTGAAATTATAAGCGTCTGTAAAATAAGGAGTTACGATTTAAGAAAACTGGAAATAGGTGACGCACGGGTTAAAAATGTAAATTTAAGCCATGTTTTTTCGCAAAAAGAAGAATAAATCTGGCAGCACAAGCGTAATAGTCATAGACAAGAGCAATGGCAAGTTCAAGTAACTGAAAACGATAGGCAAAAGAGAAGAATTTTGCCATAATTGGTTAATATAGCAAATTAAAACTTCTCCAGCTTGAGCTTGACGGCTTCTTCCAGATCGGCTTTAAGGATCATGGCATTATAGTCAGTAAGAATAAATATAGCTAAGCAAAAAGTTTCATTTTGCTGGAAAATAATGTATATTTAGATATATGGCACATAGCAGTGAATATCGCGCAAAGGCAATAGCTTTCAAAGAAGACGGTCATACATTTCCTGAATTGGCCAAAGTATTCGGGGTTAGCAGCAGCACTTACAAAAGAGGCTGGAGCGCATAGCCGAAAAATATAAAGATAGCCTGCTGTTTCTGCCTCCGTATTCGCCGGATTACAATCCGATTGAGAAAGTATGGGCTAATATGAAAAAGGGGCTTGTCGATATAATCCCGAAATGCAAGACTCTGGAAGAATCTATTCTTTTTTATTTCAAAAAATATAGCTGTTATTAAACTGATTGACTATATATTACCTACTTTGCATAATAGCCCTTTCCAGTTAAATCTTTTCCTGAGTAGCTAACAGAATCGTCACCTTTTCTATTCTTGTAGAATTTAGCAGGATAATCACCACGATCAAGCCATAGCTCAAGAGTTTCGTCAAATTTAAAATTTTCAGTGTCAATTTTGAGAATTCCAGCATTGGCTATACTAACGTTATGGGGTGCTATGTAATTTCCAAAACATTTATATATATAGAAAGGTAGACTTGTGTCAGTAACAATACCATCAACGACTAATTCAAAACGTTTATTATCTCTAATGTAAATTACTTTGCCATCAATATAAGACAAAAAGCCACCTATTTTATCTTCGCTAGGAAAAATCCATTCATATTCTTTAGGGTTAAATATTTTTATTTGTCCTTTTTCTGTATCTAGGATATGCAAATACTCTCGCGAGTGGCTATAGCTTCTGATTACTATTTCTTTATTTATCCAAGGATTAATATCTCTTATATATTCCATTGAACCGCTTATATCATTGTAGCTACTAAATTTTATTGTTTTTTCCCCTATTTTCCAAAAACCAAATTTTTTGTTTAAAAAGTCAAATACTAAAACCGAAGAATCTATAAAAGCTCCACTAGATATTTCTAAATCATAAGGCAAATCCAAAGTATCTCCAAGCATGGGCTTTTGCTTAGTTCTGTAATTGACTAGGAATAACCCCACACGGAAGCCTACTGTGGTTTCCATATCTTCTTTACATTCTTTCTTATATTTGCGAGTTTTTACAGCAGCTAGAGAGTCATTAACGATAGATACTAATATACCATCTTCCCATTCAGTCCAGTAAGGATAGGAACGGGAATTTTTACAATATTCAATATCAGGTAACATACTACATCCGCATATACCAACGCACAAAATCACAAGCAAACTTCCAAGCACTATTCTTTTCATTTTCCTCTCCTTTTTATTTTACAGTATATTGAAGGCTAGGCATTGCAGTACAAAAAGCATGTCGTGACAAAAACAACCGTGGTTTATTTTCATTTCAGCTATCCTAATAATAAATACCTTTAGAGCTTAAATTTAGAAATATTTTTAAAGCTCGTTAAGAGTATGACAAAGTTACCTCACTCAAAATACTCTCCCCACTTGCTTTTTATGCTAGTATAACCAGAGGAACTTATAACCAGATGGTCTAACACCGGGATTTGCAATATATTACCTACTTTGCACAAATTTTGGGTTATTTTAAAATCTTCCATGCTAGGTTCATGGCTGCCGGATGGATGGTTATGGGCAAAAACCACGGCCACAGCCCTATCCTCTATTGCAGGGGCAAAAGCCTCACGCGGATGTATGGGGGCTGAATTTGCCGTTCCAATGCTTATACTGTGGATTTTTATCACCTTATTGCCTCCGTTTAAGGTTATCAAAACCATATTTTCCTGATTTGAATGCTTCAAAAAGGAAAGCAGGGGTACAAGCTCCGCTGGGCTGCGTATGGCCTCATCTTGCATTCCAAGCATAAAACGGCCAGAAAGCTCCAAACAAGCCAGTATTTGGGCAGATTTTGCAAGCCCCAGCCCTTTAACCCTCAAAAGCTCT
>JGI20171J29575_12612423_pt1 | contig 15460 bp, 13 predicted proteins | sample TergutNc150P4_FD_29575 | JGI IMG/M metagenome (IMG submission 29575)
CTAAGCTATCAAAATATTTTAGTATTATAGTAGCAAAGTATTAAAGTACTAAGCTATCAAAATATTTTGGTATTATAGTAGCAAAGTATCAAAGTACTAAGCTATCAAAATATTTTGATAGCTTAGTAGCAAAATATTAAAATACTAAGCTACTAAAGTATTTTAGTATTATAATACCTTGACATTTTGTTATGAATGCATTACAATTACAAAGCGCAAAAGCGTTATTATACCGGGAGGCTAGCCAATGCGGATTACGACGATCATTAACGGAAAAGGCGGCGTTGCCAAGACAACCACAACACAAGCGCTCGGTACTGGACTGGCTCAAATGCCACAATTCAAGCCCCTTGTCATCGACTACGACGCTCAGGGAAACTTATCAGCGTCCTACGGGCTGAAAGAAAAAGAATGCCCCACGTTCTATCACATATTGAATGGTGAAATTTCCGTAGGAGAGGCCGTACAAAAAACCGAGGAAGGGGACATCATAGCGGGAAACGCGAGCTTGTCAAGGGTAGAGGCGCTTTTTGACGACCCGTTGACGGGCATGTACGCCTTCAAAGAACAGATCAATAAGCTCAAAGGATACACCCATATTTTGATCGACAATCAACCCCTTATAGCGGGGTTTCTAACCCGCCAAACTTTGGTATCCACGAACGATATTGTAATCCCCGTGACCGCGGACAGTTTCACCCTTCAAGGCTTGAACGCGCTTTATGAGGCTTTCAAGACAATCAAAAGACACGCGAACCCGGATATCAGAATAGACGGTTTGCTGTTGACCCGCCATAATCCAAGGCTCACTCTGAAGCGGGATATTCAGGCGAACCTCGAAGAATGGTCGAAAGTATTAAACACGAAGGTGTACAAGACGTATATCCGCGAAGGCGTTGCGATACAGGAAGCGCAGGCGGTGAAGCAAGGCATTTTTAAATATGACAGAAGCTGCAATCCCGCTATGGATTATCGAGCCTTTATTCTAGAATATTTGGAGGGTTGAAAAGATGTCGAAGAAAAGCTTTCTTGATGACACCAAGTTGTTTCCAGAGTTGGAAACAACGGAAGTCAGAGAGAGACAGATCGAAGCGAAAGAACCGGCGAGTGAAGAAAGCGAGCCGCTGCCGCCGAAAGAGAACTCTCTGGATTCCCCAAAGCCAACAAGAGCGCCCGCAAAGAAAAAAGTCCTCAAACCGGAAGAGGAAAAGGAAGCCGTCAAACAATACGTTTATTATGACAGCCCGGAGCGCCACGCAAAAATAAAAATGTGGGCGATCACCAGCCAACGAGCGGATGAAAAAGACGTTTCATCCATCATCCGAAAGGCGATCGACGAATTTCTGAAAAAAAGGAAAAGCGAATAAATATCTTAAAATGACGGAGCATTCCATCCATTCATCAGGCGAAACACGCATTTCGTCAAAAATCCGCCAAGACCAGGAGAACTTTGCTATGATAGGCGTGCGCTCAGGAAAACGAACCACAATGACCGAGATCAAAGGGAATGAGGCGGATGGACGGGGTCAAAGGTCTTTGAGGGGGGGATGGCATGCGATACGATGTCCTGGAGCTTCGACAGGCCGCCAACAAGATATCAAGCGCTTCGGAGGCGGTCGAAGGAACAGGGCGCGATCATATTGTTCGTGTCCAGAACAGCCTAGAGGGCAGCTTTCGTGGTAAAGCGGCCGACGCGCTGAACGAAGAACTCTCCAGCCTGCGAAGCGATTTGCGGCAATTGGCCAACGGACTAGCCGCCATCAGCGGTGAGATCAAAGCGTTTGCCCGGCGGCTGGAACTGGCGGACGCGGAACTGACGGATATCATCCAGAAAAAATCATAAACCAAATTGTGAAAGAGGAGGATTTAATTATGGCATCAAAATTCACGGCGCAGGCGCAAGCGATGCGGGACGCGGCGAAGCAGCTGCAAACACAAGCGACGAGCTACGAGAACGCAAGCAACGGAGCGATGACGGCGGCGAAGACCCTGTGTGGACAATGGGCTGGCGACGCCCGAGACGCGTTCATGGACGAACAGACGAGGGCGGAAGGCTGGTACAAGAAGATGGCAGAGCTCCTGCGGGACTACGCAAGCGTGCTGAATGTTGCCGCCCAGAAGTACGAAACCGCCGACGCCCAGGCGAAATGCGACATCAAAAGAAGGTAGGACGGCGCAAAAAACCAGAAAAACCCAAAAATATCTTAAAGAAATGAGGAGGAAAAGAATATGGCAGCGGCGGTACGGATTCTTGTTGAAATACAAATCATAGTCAATACCTACGGAACCTACAAAAGCAAAAAGACCGAGCATATGGCGTGTTTCGTGAAGATGTGTCAGGTGGTGCAGAGCCTGCGCAGCGTATGGACCGGCGAAGCGGCCAATACATTCTATCAGAAGTTTGATGAGTTCTATAGGAACATCAAACTGAGCGAGGAAAAGATGCAGGACGCCATCGACGAGCTGACGCGCTCCTCCGATGTGTTCGCCCAGGCCGAGCGGGATGTCAAGAACCTGGCCAACGGTTTGCAGGTTGGCACCAGCCCCTTCAACATCTGATCCTAAATCCCATGGAGAGTTGAGAGTGGCGAGTGAAGAGTTAGGCTACGGCCGGTCAGATACAATCCGCCGTATCCTGACTCTTCACTCTCCGCTCCTTAACGCTATAAGCGCGAAAGGAGGCGGAAACTGTGGCCGCGGAAAAAATTTTGTGGGATAGCGCCGCGGTGGTTGGCCAGATAGCCAGCCTGCGCGAATCGCTGAACCGGAGCCTCGACGATGCCTCCAACAGCCTGCGGCAGGCCCAGAACAGATTGCGGCGGCAAGACGTTCCGATTGCTCTTGCGCACAGCTTAGAAGCCAGCGTACGGCGTCTGGAGCGGATCAGGGAGAACGCTCAAGCCCTGTGGCGCGGGACGCAGCGCGCGCAAGAAACCCTGGATCAAGCCGAAAGGGAACTGGTCGCCTTCGCCTCGGCGCTGATGAAGGGCGAGGACGCGGTCCTTCCTCTTCCGCCAGCGGGACAGGGCCCGCGTTCGCCCTCGCCTTTCCGTGGGTTCGGTTTGATAAACAAGATCTCAAACCGCTTTACGGACGGCGATGATACGGATGAGGTCTACTCCATCCCCACCATCGCCCTCACCGTAAAACCCATCGTGGGAATTGACGCCATGCTCAAGGGACGAACGACGATTAGCACGGCCTGGGCCGCGCCTCGGAGCGTAAGCATACCTTGGCTAGTAAATAAATAGCTTGCTTAATTTCATAAAACACGGTATTCTATGTATTAGCTACAAAAAAAGGCGTTCGAAGTGCATCAACACTTCAAACGCACATCTCACGCGACCGAACTCGCACGAGATGCCTTCATCCCAAGTATAAGCACACTGTTAGCCAGTGTCAAGATGAAAGCATTCAGCGGTCCCGCGGAGAGATGAGCGGGACCGCGTTTTCTTGTTGCCCAGACAAAGAAAAGGGAGGAATTCAAATGGCATACGCCCAATTGCCCAAATTTCTGTTTCATCCTCAATTTAAGTGTCTCTCCAACGAAGCGAAACTGCTCTATGCCCTCTTACTCGACCGTTCCACCCTATCGGCGAAGAATTCCCTATACTGGACTGACCGTCAAGGGCTGTTTATTTACTTTAAGCAATCAGCCATCGCCGCTATCCTCGGGAGGTCGCTCCCGACCGTGCGGCGGCTGCTCATACAATTGGCTGATTTTGGGTTGATCGTGAGGCACCGTCAAGGCCTGACAAAACCTGACAAAATTTACGTCAACCAGGAAGTAGACTTGTTGCATTCTGGTCAGCTGGAAAGCAAGCCATCAAGTAAAAACCAAGAATCCTCTCTTGATGGAAAGCCACTTGACCCTAACGATACCAAGGTCCCCAATCCTGAACCTGACCAAAATCAAGCTAGGCCTTGCCAGCGCTACCGCCCGCCCAAGAAGACCCAATTAGACTATAGAGTGGAAAAAATGGTGGCGGAGTGGCTTGATGAGCCTGCCACTACATAACAGTTTTTCATTATAATGGAATAGTTCGCCTTTTCGAAATTTCTTCGCTTCGTGAAGGCTTGTTTCTTGACCCTCAAAATATCGCATATTCAAAAAGCCGCCCTGCTTGGCGGCTTTTCGTCTGTGGGGTTTGCGGTATGGTCAGTTCGCGGGGCCCGCGAACATAGAGGGTGATTGACGGTATTGCGCTTGGAGCCAGCGGTAGAAACCGACCTTCTCCGGCTTGGTCGTGAGGAGGTAACGCTCTTGAAGTAAGGTATGGTCGGCGTTATTGGCCCGCAAGAAGCGGTCGCCTTGGTTGGCGCCTTCCGTAACGCAGACACGGACCTCCTCATTGGTGGCCTGGGCCAGGGGGTAGGAGTTCCACTGGAAGCTATCGGAATAACGGGTAAAGGTGGAGGTATTCAGCAAGGTAGCGGAGGCGTTGGATACGCATTCCAGAAGGTGCTCGTTCAGCATGAAGGCTACCGTGTCAATGCTTTGAGAATCCTTATCCACGCGCGCACAGGGGATATTGATGGTGATCAGCGCTTCCTGGCTGAGGAAGGAGGTGTACTGGCCATTGAGGCTTAGATCAAACCATCTGGAACCCGCTGTCTTGTACATCGTGACCAATTCCGCATTCACCGTGTCGATCAAGAGCATGTTCTGGGTTGTCTTGCCCGCTTGCTTATCCCACACGGCAGCCAGCATGATCTCGCCGTTTTCACTTGGAATAACAACCAGGGTATCCGATGTGAAGTTGCGCGAGGATTCAAGGTACGGGCTTACGTCGATGGCCTTGAGAACTTTGTAGGAGCCGGTCGCGTCGCTGATCAATGCGATGACGTTGATGTCCTCAAACACCGTCCAGCCTTCTTGACGGCTTTCGTGATAGGTTAGCCACAACATTTCGGTCCCCATCCAGTCGGCCAGGGCTTGCATCTTTTGCATGGGGCCAGCCGGCAGATAAGAAAGCGGGAAATCGGGGAACCTGCCCAGCTCGTCCAGCGGATGTTCGCCGTTTCCATTGCCGGGCGCAGGGGGGACACCAGGTCCATAGGGGTTCCTGCCGTCCTCCGGCGTTCCCGTCGAACCGCCCGGCCCGCCTGGGTTGACCGGATAGCTTGGATAGCTCGGATTGCTTGGGTTCCCCGGGTTGTTAGGATTACCCGGATTGCTTGGATTCCCTGGGTTGCTTGGGTTGCCTGGTTTAGGCGTCGGGGTGGGGTTGTTGGGGTTCGTTGGATTTGGCGTTGGCGTGGGCAACGGACCGTGGTGTGTATCGTCGCCAGGCTCCACGATGCTGAAATCGAATTCGTATTTTTTGCTTGGATCCTTCTTGTTGTTCGGGTCCTTTGGCGTGACAATCACTTTGTAGTTGCCGGGCTCGCCGATGTCTCCCGGATTGATTTTCTTACCGTTGGGGTCTCTGATCTCAATGTCGTAATCCCTGCCCAAATCCACGGGGCCGCCGTCTGGGTCGCTGGGCCTCAGGTGCACCAGGTCGTCATACGTCTTGGGGATGTCGCCGCCTACTTTGTATTCAGGTTTGGGCTCTTTGTCCGCGTAGATGACGCGCGGATTGACCGTGTAAGGCAAATCGACCGTGATCTCGCCGCCGCCGAAGTTGTAGTTGGGGTTGATCAGCCTAACCTTAACGGTATAATTCCCCGCGTCCAGCAGATCTTGAACCTGAACGTTTCCTTTCCATATGCTTACAACTTCGTAATCGACGCCGGGATTCAAGACCGCGTTACCGAATTTTACGGTCACGTACGGGCGGGAGGTTCCTTTGTTTTTCGTTTGCAGGTCGTCTATATCGTAGTGAATTTCCGGATTGTACGTATGGGAGGATGGCTTCAGTTCGGCCGTTGCGACCGCCTTGATTTGAAAATCCTTTATAAGCGCGCGATTTTCCGTGTAGTTTCCGTTGGTAAGCGTCACCGCAATCTGATACTCGCCGACGTTGGTCATATTGACGGACATGCGGCCGGAGCTCGCCGGAATCTGTGTGGTCGTCCAATCGTCGCTTGGATTAGCCCTATATCGCAGATCCGCGTGATCGAATAGATCGGCGTTTGTGTGGTTGAAAGGCAATTTTTTGTTTCCAAGTTGCGTCTTAAGCGCGCTGTGTGTGGTAAACAAGTCTATGTACTCCGTATACCCGCCGGTCCTGTATAGAGCGGAACTGCCAAGAACCCATTGATTGTCGACAGGGCATGGATTGATGAAGAACGACCCGCCTTCGGCAGCGATATCTATTCTGCCGTTCCTGTCCTCTACAGCCTGGTAATAACGCTCCCACTCTCCTTTTTTGACGAATATGGAGATTATGCCGCCGTGATTGCCAACGCCGATGCTGCTGACCGGATCAGCGCCATACAGACTGTCCTTCCACGCGACAACGATCGATTTTGTGATGTCATAGTCCGTCCCTTTCAAAAGAGGGACCACAGCATCATCCATATTTTGCGTTATTGCTTTGTCATGCACAAGATGTGTATGAAACTCACTCTTAAGCGGATACTTTTGGCCATATATGATTGCATCCGCGTCGTGATAGTTGATTTCCACGGGTTGCGGGGTGTAATGTATAGTAATTGGTATTTGCAAACTGTCTTTAGCGACGATTGTGATGCCGCTGTAGTTATCCAACCAATGCGGGTCATACACATAGTTCATCTCATGGCTTAAAATCGCGCCGAGCGGGAATTTGAACGTATCGCCGCCAGCTAGTGAAAGACTCGTCGGGATGATAGGAGGACCCCAGCCTGTCCACTCTCCATTTATCTTGACTACCGGATTTTCCGTAGTCTTGCGATCCCTTCCGCCAAACCAATTGAGGTCGTCGCTGGTAATATCGTTTTCCGCAAGTAACGGCTTCAGGATTGTACCAAAATTTTGCGACTTGATTTTGCTGGCGAAGGCGCCCTCCATGTAATGCTGGAACTTCAATCCGTCCTCAACGCCTATTAGTTCGCCTTTATCCAATGGCATGATGTCAAATACGCCTAGCACGCCGCTAAGATAATTCTCCTCGATCGACCAACCAACGGTCAGCCTTACGCCGTTCTTCTCCGCGACGGCGGCGTACTCACCGATTTCCGACGCGGCGAGATCGCCTTCAAACGTCCAGCCTTCGGTATTTTCCGGATAGGCGGCCACAGGCACATAGACGGGTTCGCCGTTCTCATCGCTGAGGATTTGGCAGACTTGGAGTACAGGGGTAATCGGGCTGCCCGTCTCCATGTACGCGCCGTTCTCCGGAAGCGCCCTGAGACTGTACACAACCGGCACTTCCTCGGCCTGGGCTGCTATCCCTTCCTCAATGGGCTCTTCCAAGACCTCTTTTGGATCTTCGGAAGATTCTTCCTCTTGAGGTTGCGCCGCCTCGCCCTGCGCTATATACTCTTCGTTCTCGCCGGTTAGGTCTTCGTCCAGTTCGTATACCTCAAAATCGCTTGACAGGTCCTCGTCAGGCTCATACGCCTCATAATCGCTTGACAGATCCTCGTCAGGCTCATACGCCTCATAATCGCTTGTCAGGTCCTTGTCAGGCTCATACGCCTCATAATCGCTTGTCAGGTCCTTGTCAGGCTCATACGCCTCATAATCGCTTGTCAGATCCTCGTCAGGCTCGTACGCCTCATAATCGCTTGTCAGATCCTCGTCAGGCTCGTACGCCTCATAATCGCTTGTCAGATCCTCGTCAGGCTCATACGCCTCATAATCGCTTGGTAGGTCCTCGTCAGGCTCATCGTAGAATTCGTATCCTCCGAATGAATCCGATGGATCTTCGTCTTTCGAATCGTCGTAGGACCAATCGACCGGCTCTTCGTATCCTCCATCGTAGCCGCTATCCCCGGAACCGGAAGAGCCTCGGCCTTCGCCGGTTTCCTCGCCAACGAACCCCTCGCCGTCGTTTGCGTCCTTGTTCTTCAGGTATTCCTGATACTCGTCATAGAATTTCAGAAAGTCGTCGTCGGTTAGAGAATCCTTTTCGCCGGAGAGCCTTCCGGTGCTCAGCACCCACTCTATAAACTCCGGCGTCATGCGCGTCTCCTGTTCATCGGCCCAAGCGACCGCTCCGCCTAATGAACCGTGCAGCGGCGATAAAACAAGCGTCAGTAAAACGAACAAAGCCAACAAAACATGCCCCTTGTTATGCCGGAACCTCATTTTAGATGCCCCCTCATGCTCCACGTTTTTTTGTCCCATACCGCATTTATCTTAAAGAACCGGCTGAAGAGCGCGCCTTCGCGCTCCCACAGAAATCAGCGGCTCATAATGTTCCAGGTGTTTTTTGCATACCAGCAGTGGAATGATTGCGAAAAACATGAAAATATTTCAACATAGCTTCACTTTCTGCTAATATATTGCAATTATATCGCTTTTTCGCTCCATTGTCAACCCATTTTAGTAATAATTGCGATACAAATTTCGAAATTTATTAACATTTGCGCTCCTGAATTGGAAACGCCTGTTTCGCCCTTCCTTGTTTTTCGCCTTTTTTTCCGTTAAAATACAGAACAGAAATCACCAAACACCGGTCAAAAGGAGAGCCCCTATGCCGAAATTTCGCAAAAAAATAAAGAGAGGCGCGCGCCTTCTCCTTTTCTGCCTCGCGCTGTGTTCTCTGTTTTGCGCCGGGCCTTTGGCGCAAGCCGCTAAATCCTCGAAATCCTTAAAATCCATGGAGGAAATACCGACTCAAAAGAAATATACGCGAGGGTACCTTACGCAAGAAACCTGGGTGAACGCCAATGGCGACCGCGTGATGAACGACCAAGGATACTGCTATTACGTCATCAAGCTCAACGGCCGTTCCAAACCCCTGTCCACGGCCTATTACGATACGCACGACAACCTGGTGATCACCCTGGCGGGCTACGCCATCGAGCAGCGCACCTACAACGGCCGCGGACGCATGCTCACCACCAGCTATTGGCTAGATTGGGATACGCCGGTCATCGGGCCCAGCGGGTACGCGAAACTGCAAGTCACCTATGACTGGAGAAATGTGATTTCCGTGGAATACTTCGACGAGCGCGGCGCCTACGTTATCGCCGACGCCGGATACGCGAAAAAAATCACCGGCTACGACAAAAAAAGGCGCGTATGCCGCGAGTCCTACTTCGGCGCGGACGGCCGGCCCATCGATCTTCCGGAGGGCTTCTCCTATGCGCTGTACGAACGCGGCGAAAAAAACATGCTGTACAGCGAGCGATTTTACGACGCTCAGGGCCGGCCGGCCGTGAATGACAAAAAGGGATACGCCGCCCTCATCCAGACTTACGCGGGATTCGCGCGCCTGCTCTCCAGCGAGTACCGCGACGCACAGGGGAATCTGTTCATCCAGAAATCAGGATACGCCCGCGTGGAATACACGTACGAAAACCTACGAAAGAACCAGGTGAGGGAAGAGTCCTACTTCGGCGCGGACGGCGCGCCGGTCTTGCTCCCGGACGGGTATGCGTCCAAACAATACACCTACAACGCAAGCGGCCAGATTCACCAAACGCGATATTTCGGCGTACGGGGCGAACCCGTGCTGATCAAGGACGGTTACGCACTATCGAGCGTACTCTACGCGAAAAAACAACCGGTCTCCGAATCCTTTTACGGCGTGCGGGGCGAACCCGTGCTGAACGCGGACGGTTTTTTCATGAAGCGCTACACCTATAACAAATACAAATACCCGCAGACCGAAACCTATTACGGCGTCGACGAGAAGCCCATCGCGCCACCGAACCTTGGCTATGCCAGCGCGCGGTACACCCATACCCCCAAGGGACTGCTTACCCAAACGAAATATCTGGATCCCGCCGGCAGGCCAGTCCGCAACAGCCAGGGCTTCGCCCAATGCGATTACGAATACGACAAAGCGGGCAACACCATCGGCGAGCGCTACTTCGATGAAAACGGCTCGCCCGTGATCACCCTCGACGGATACGCCGCCTTGATCAAAGCCTACGACGCCGAAGGAAACGTCATCCAAGAAACCTTTCTGGACACAGCCAACCACCCCATCCTCCTAGAGGACACGGGCTACGCGGCAATTCGCCGCGCGTTTGACGCCAACAAGAAAGTCATACGGGAGGAATATTTCGGCGCTTCCCTAACGCCCGTTTGTATCGAGGGAGGCTACGCTTCCCTGACGCGGAAATATGACTTGGCCAAGAACCTGGTGGAGGAATCTTACTTCGACGAGGCCGGCCACCCGGCGCTCATTGACAAGGGATACGCCTCCCTGCGCCGGGAGTACGACCCCAAGCGCCGTCCCATATCGGAGCGCTATTTGGACGAGCATGGCGCGCCCGTCTGCTCCGAAGCCGGCTACGCGCGGCAAACCCGGGCTTACGACGGCCAAGGGAACGTGGTTCGCATGGCCTACTACGGACCCGACGACGAACTTTTAACGCAAAATACCGGCTACGCCATACGCCTCCGGGATTACGACGCCAATAAGCGGGTGATTCGCGAAGCCTATCTTGACGAAAACGAGAACCCGGCGCCGATCCAAGGGGGATACGCCGCTGTCCGAAAGGAATGGAGCATCGACAACAACCTAATCGCCGAATCCTATTTTGACGAGAACGACCGCCCCACCCTTTCGCGCAACGGATACGCCAAAGTCAAGCGCGCCTACGATTCCGATCGAAACATCGTTTTTGAGGCGTACTTTGATACGGATGGGGAACCCGTCCTTTTGCCAGGGGGCTACGCGGCCCTTACGCGCACCTACGACGAATCCGGCAAGCGGATCGGGGAGAGTTACCTGAACCTGTCCGGCGCCCTCACCCTGACCAAAGACGGCTACGCTCAAAAGCAATGGATCTATGACGAGGAAGCGGGAAAAGTCAAGGAAATTCGCCTTGATTTAAGCGGAAAAAGGGTCAAGTGAGCGGGTGAAAGGTTACACGGAGGTTACACGGAGAGCGCGGAACTGTATATTAACTTGCAATCTCAAAAAAACCTACAAATAATTTATTGAAAACAACTTGTCATTTACCATTAAAGTGTGCTATCATATTCTCCATAACAAGCATAAAGAAAGCGTCTGGCGGTGACACCAACACCTCCAAACGCAGCATCTCATAGCAACAACACTGCAACGAGATGGTTCCATCCAAGTATAAGCCGAATCAGGCGGTATGTCAAGGGATGGCGCACATTGAGGATACCGAAAGGTTTCAAGCGGTTCTTGCTTTGAGAGAGAGCGAGAGCCGCTTTCTTAATGCAAAAGAAAGAGAGGAATCTATCATGAGGTTCTACCAGATGCCCAAAGTCCTAATCGAGGAATCCAAGTTCAACATGCTCTCAGTGGAGGCAAGGTTCCTGTACATGCTCTTCCTGGATTTGATGCAGCTGAGCAAAAAAAACTGTTGGCGGGACCCCGACGGCATTTACATCTACTACTCGCAAGCCCGTATGGCAGTCGAAATCCACCGGTCCCTGCCCACCGTGCGCAAGCGCCTGAAAGAACTCATAGATATTGGGTTAATTGTAAGAAAGAGGCGCGGATTGACCCTCTGCGACAAAATTTACGTCCAGATCGCAACACTTTTTCCTTCAGGGGAGGAACCTGACTTTTTATCAGAAAGGCAACCCGCTTCCTGTCCTGAGGCCAAAATCGATCACCCTAACGATACTAAGGGATCGACACCTGACTTGAGTACCAGGGAAATAATACTGCCGCTACCCGGGACTCCCGCTGCTGAGCCAGTAAATTCCAGCTTAAAGCCAAAAAATACCAACCCGCCGCCCAAGACCCCCTTCGAGGATAAATACTATAACTTACTTTCCGCCGAGGCTCTTGCTGACTGCGACTGGAATAGAGAACTAAGCATAGCAAATATAAAGAAGGAATTGGCTAAGCTAAGCCATCCAGAACCAATCGCGTATGGCCAATAGCTAGCGGGTCCAACATACTTCTGTATAAAAATGGAATGCCGTAGAGTAACAGAAGGCTTCTTTCTTGTACCCTAAATTCCGTCTTTTGTTTTCATTTTACCTACATTTACCTCAATGACCGTGAAATGAATATAAGCGCAAGGAATAAAGAGAACATATATTCGTATATTTGTTTATTTTACAAAAAACACCTCTTTAGCTCTCGACATTACCAGGTTGTTTTTGGAAGCACATCCAGAGGAGCTTTTACGCGCTTCCCTCCACCGAGAGATAGATAAACATACTGATATACATGTCGTTCGGGAATTCAAAGATTTCCTTGTCGTTCAAAAACGTCTTGGCCTGGGCAAGCGCGTTTTCCGGTATGACGTATTCTTTCGACCATATTGGCTTAAAATACTCTCGCAGTACGCGCAACTTCTCGTCCCGGTCCCGGCCGTTCGCGCGTTGGATCCGATCATCCAACCGGGAAAAAAGTTTGTTCAACTCCTCGATCCGGCTGGCGATGTTCTTCGCACCCATCTTGAAAACGGCAAGATCCGGTATGCCGATATGGTCAGCCATTAAATCCAAAGCCCGTTCGTATCCAAATAGATAACGATAGCCGTCCTTTATGAGAGTTGTTTCTAGCTTCAGCTTCTCAATTTTCGCGAGATAATCCGCGTTCGCCGGCGTAAACTGCTCGATTCCGAACTTCGCTCTTAAATGGCTCAACCGATCCGGCTCGGCGTAGTAACCGCGCTCGTCGATCAGCGGGCTTTTCTCGGGCAGATCGGAGGGCTTTAATACGGCCACTCCATTCGTTAGAACGCGCTGGTTGCCGCCGAACACGCCGGCGTCCGACTCAACCCGCTCCCGAATCCCGAAATAATCCAAGTCATACAGCTCACGCATGGTGAACGTAACGCCTCGCCATTCTTCTATGGACAAGTCTCCAACGCCCCGCAAGCCTTCAAAAAAACGCCTGTCGATTTCCTTGGCGACGGACTCCAACAGTTCCGGAAACTCGGCGTTGAAATCCTCCGCCTGAGCGATGTACTCAGCGTCCTCCACGTCGGCTTTGTCCAGCATGGCGGGATAGCATTCAAACAAGTTCCCAACCGCTAGAGCGTCCCACTTAGACGGATCTTTCAATCCTTTTTCCGCCAACCCTTGAAGCACCCGAGCGCTCCGCACGCGCTCCATTTGATACGTCTTCTTGATCCGCCGAACCGGATTCACCTTCTTGGGCTCCCGCTGCAGCCGGTCGATAAAATAATTGACGGCGCTGCCGATCAGAGCGAAGACGCTCCGCTGCCCTTCGCTCGCCAGCTGCTCGTCTATGCCCTTCGCCCGAAGCTCGTCATACTGCTTTTGCGTCATGATAACGGGCAATCGTTCGATATGTTTATCCTCGTCTTCCATGGCAATGGCGACCGCCACGATGTGTCCAAGGTAGTCAATCTCGCTATATACATGATTATAACGCATCAAAGCCATGTCACGATACTGAATGATCCAGTTTCTAAACCCCACATACAGGTTGTAGCGTTCTATCTGATCCGGTTCCTTGATGGTATCCACTATTTGCCGAAAATCATCCGGACTCAACAGTTTTTCCGGGTCGACTTTCTTCCCATCAGATTTCAGCAAAGATTGCCTATAAGAATTAATCTCGTTTTCGATGAGGACTTTTCCCGCCTCGTCCCCAGTCCAATCTTTCTTGCTAAGCAACAATTCTTTATCAGTCAAAACACCAACCGCCCTTCGAATTCGCTTTCATTTTTCAACTTCCGCTATGGATTATTAGGAGAAGTAATCGCTTCCTCAAGCGCCTCTTTTAAGAGAGAATGGACCAGCGCGTTGACGCTCACACTCTCCTCGTCCGCCTTGGCCTTGATCTTCTCGTACAGACTCGGCTGCAAGAGGAGTTGCAAGCGCCGACTTTTGGTCTCTACGTAGAGGTGATTAGCCTTAAAGTCCTCCGAAAGCCCTTTAAAATCGGCGTTTTTGCTTTCGTTTGTAATAGGATCCACCCCCCTTCCGGTGAACAACGAACAGCCGAATTTCGACAAAACAGACTTTGAGTCGATTTGGCTCGGACGCTCATTTTTCATTGAAAATCGCCTCCGCTATCGCGGAACTACAGCCGTTTTTCGCCCGGTCCAAGGCGTGATTGTAGATTTGCGTAGTGGTGATGTTGGCGTGGCGGGCGAACTGCTGGACTTCCTCCAGTTTTTTTCCTGAAAGGAGGGAAATTGTGATGGCCGTATGCCGCAAACTGTGGGCGGTGAGGCGATCGGAATCATAGCCGGCGTTTCGCAACCGCGTTTTTACAATTCCGCTGATGGAGCGGGTCGTCAGCCGTTCTCCCGCGCTGTTATTGGAGGTGGATACGAATAGCGGATCGGTCTGTTTTGTTGATTGCCTCGTCTGGAGGTAGGCCCGGACAGTTCTCTCCACTCGCGGGTCCAATCGGATGTATGCCGCCCTCTCATCCTCGCCCTTTCCTTGGATAAACAGAACGGAGTCGTCCGCAACAGACTGAAGGTCTACTATGTTTGCGCGGGCTACTTCGATCGTTCGAAGCCCTCCTGTAACCATAACGGCCAAGATAGCGTAATCCCGAAGTCCTTGGACGGTCCTTCGGTCAACGATCTCCATAACGGCCTTGATTTGCGCGCTCGTGAGGTAATCCTTCTTGTGTTCCTTGTCCAGCTTGGCTCCTTTGATGTGCTCGGCTATGTTGGGGTAAATCCCCTCCCGCTCAAGCCATTGAAAAAAGAGCCGCGCGGCGGTGATATAACTCTGAACCGTGGTCGGTTTATGGCCATCCCGCAGCCAATCGCGAAAAGCCAGGATGTCCTCCCTTCCCGGTTTCGTTACATTTTGCATCATAAAATATCCCAATAGCTGCCGCAACGCTCCCGAGTAGGTCTGTATGGTTTTGGGTTTCGCATCCAGATACGCGATGAAGCGGGAACAGAGTTCAGCGGTGATTTCGTGCCCCCGCCGCGCTTCAGACTTTGGGTCCGTATCCGGCATAAACGGGCCATTCATCCCCCAAAAACCTCCAGCTATACACATATGCGTATACTGATATGTGTATACACATCATGATTGTATCAGCTTCATTTCGATACGTCAAGAGAGCGAATTACTTATTTTCTCAAACAGTACTCTAAAGATTGATATCAATCACACTTGGCATCTTTGATGTTCTTTTTGTTACGTTTGTAGATCTCAACCATCATCCGCTTATTTCGCCGTTCTTGCTCCGCATCCCGCATCAAATTTTTTTGCCCTCCGGAGCGCCCATTCATTTTTTTCCTGCCCAGAACGTTTTCCTTTTGTTTCCACAAGGAAAGCGCTTTTTTAGGACTGTGGAGGGCCACAGAAAGGGCTTTAATAGGGTGCTCGATTGCTTTAGTACTATAGTAGCAAAGTATCAAAGTACTAAGCTATCAAAATATTTTGATATTATAGTAGCAAAGTATTAAAATACTAAGCTATCAAAATATTTTAGTATTATAGTAGCAAAGTATTAAAATACTAAGCTATCAAAAT
>JGI20171J29575_12612422_pt1 | contig 15433 bp, 11 predicted proteins | sample TergutNc150P4_FD_29575 | JGI IMG/M metagenome (IMG submission 29575)
CACGCAGAATGCCTCTATTTTGCGTTTAAATGCCCGTAGAGCTATGGTTTGCCGGAGGATTTGAAAATTTTTATGAAACTCCAAAATAGTGGTTACAATTTGTTACTAATTTAAATTTCATCAACTCAAAATACCTTCGACATTCTTTTAATTGCTCTTGAATGCTCCGTATATCTCTTGTTTCCTCGTTCTCAAAAAACGTGCCGGAGGATGCCGGTTTTTGACCCTCAAAAATCCTTGTACGAATTGGGGATTTCGTATATAAATACCGCAATGTTAGCAAGAATTAATATGTAATAATGGCTTTTAAAAGGGATATATGTTTTAATATTCAAAACAGGATATAAAGTCAAAAGCATTTTATGGTTATTAACGGCTAATTAGATATCCATAAAGTGACATTCAGCGTGAAACAGCCATGCAAAAACATCAGGTTTATAAATGCGGTAACCAAAATTATGTTTTAAAATTATGAAACAAATTTTTGTAAAATTTGATACAGGCGATTTCAGGCGTTTCTCTGTTTGCATATATGCATATTTTAGCTAAATCAAATTAGCCTGAATGATAATTACGCGGTAACAAATATTTTGGGCAGGCTCCTGCTCACTTATAAACCGGCTGCTGATTTAGTATATCATATAATTACTTATGATGCAATTATTTCTTGATAAATTGGTGTAAATTATTTGTTACTGCTGTTTACCCGTCAGAACTAGGGAGAAGTGATGTATCTTAACTTGCGGCAACAAGTCAGAGTATATACATATGGAGTGGAAACAAAAGTGGAAAATGCACTGGCGAAAGCAAATGAGGCGGGAATTAGTGTGTCTCTTCATCATCAGGAAAGTACAATCTGCACTTGTCGCCCTCTTCCGGCATACAGTACCAACCGGTGCCATCATGGGAAGAGCAGACCGTAGCATACGGAAAAAGCTTTGATTTGCCTTGATTGTTTCGAGATATTTATTGAAATATAAAGAATTAATTTCTTGAAACTCAAGTAATAATGTGTTATAGTGAATATGCATTAAAAGCCATATCTAGGAGTTTAGTGCATTTTACACGGCTATTATAAAGATCTTTTAATAATATTATGATATGCTAAATAAAAAACTAATTAATTTAGAAGATATAAATATTTAACACAATTTAAGCAAAACAGGAGAGAAATTATATGATTTTGGCCATGTATGATTTAAGCGGGATACAGAAATACGTGTATTCAACCAACAAACTAAAAGAGATAATCGGCGGTTCTGAAATTGTGAATTGCGCATTGTTCAAAATACTGCCGGAAGCGATTGGATGTGATTTAAAAAACGAATATTGGAAAGATGAATCCATAGAGTTTAAGTGGAGCGAAGCCAAGAAAACCCCTCAGATTGTTTTTATTGGCGGCGGCGTTTCTTTAGTTACTTATCCTAATCAAAATGTTTTTAACGACGCAACTGTCACGCTTCAAAAGAATGTGTTTCTTAAGTCAGGAGGCGGGCTGAACATATGTTTTGGATATGTAGAAGTCAAAAATAACAACGATAAAAAGCTGAAGTTTTACGATATTTATAACGAGCTTCGCAAAAATCTTGAAGCTTCTAAGAATTCGGCACATATCGTCTCGGCCGCAAAGGGTTTTTCTTTAAATGCCCACAACAATACCACATTTGAACCAATTATTATTGTCGAAGAAAATCAAAAAAATGTGAAGTGCGATACCCGGTCAAATTATCAAAAATTTCTTGCCAATAAAATTGCGAAAGAAGGCAAAACCGTATTCGGGGAGCTGGAATCCAAAACAGAAAAACAATTTGTGCTCAATTTCGATGACTACAGAAACAGAGACAATGATAAAAATTATCTTGCTATTGTACATATTGACGGCAATCAAACCGGGAAGAGAATTAAAAGTCACATCCAAAAAATAAGCAATGAGAAGGGCGCCACTGTTGAGCGTTGTCTAAGCGCAATGAGAAAATTATCGGTTCAAATAAGCAACGCTTATTGTTTTGCGCTGATCGAGGCAGTAAAGAGTATTTGTTGGCGTACCTACGATGGCAAAATTGACTTCAGACCGGTCGTTGTGGACGGCGATGACATTACAGTGATTTGCGGCGCAGCAAACGCTATTGCGTTTGTTGAACGGTTTATGGAACAGTTGTCTAAAAATAAAATTTCAAATAAAAACAAACCGACCGCAAAGGACAAACTGACAGCAGCCGCTGGGATCGCTTTTGTTAAACATCACTTCCCGTTTTATACTGCCTATAGTATCGCTGACCAGCTTTGCGGAAATGCCAAACGCAAAACGATTCAGCGAAAGATTAACAACGCAAACAGTTTGGATTTTTACATATGCGACAGCGGTGTTTTGGAGAGTGTGGAGGATTTTCGGAAAAAGAACTGTGAATTTGGAACCGACAACAATAAATTATCACTTTGTATACGCCCCTATGTGTTTGCTGACGGGAATTACAGCTACAAAAAGTACTTTGATGAACCAAGTAATACCCTTATGGATTTATATGAAGATCATAAAAATAAGCTTAAGGGGCTGATGGCCGCATACGGAAAAGGCCCGGATGAAACCGAAACATACGGTGAGCTTTTAAAGGCCCGCGCCGCGCTTGACAAAGATAAAAAGCAGATTATGAAGATCGCAGGTGAAAATGTTTTTAGTTATATTAATAATAAAAAATACGCGGCTTTTTTTGATATATTGGATGTTTTAGATCTGATAAATCCTGCCGCGGAAGGAGAGTAAAGTTTGAAAGTAATCCAAAAATCAGCGACAAGTGAACAAGAAGTTCATACTTTCAGGAACTCCGGATGCACGGAGCGGACGGCGCATCATGCGCCAACAATGAAGATACAGAAAATCAAACTGCGGATAACCCTTGAATCTGATATGTGCTGCGGCTTAGGCAGCGGAAACGGTACGAATATTGATACACTGACCGCTTTTGATGAAACAGGCTTGCCTGTAATTCCGGGCAAGCGGCTCAAAGGCTTGCTGAGAGAACGCGCAAGTTTTTTAGAGAAAAACGGATATAAGAATGGCAGTGTAAAAGCATTGTTTGGCAGCAGCACCCAGGCCGGAATCATCCGTGTTGAGAATGCCAACCTTGAGAACTATTTAAGTCTCAATCATCAGCTTTTAAGCGAAAACAGCGGTTTGACAAATCGTATAGTATCTGAAACATACGCTTTAACCAGGACTCAAACAGAAGTCGGGAAAGACGGCATTGCAAAAAAAACAAGCCTTCGGACAACACAAACAGTGAAAAGAGGCACAAGATTTGAAGCGGATATACTTCTTAGCTTTGACGGAGATATCAGCGGAGAGCTCCAACTGTTAAAAGACAGCGTTAGGTGTCTCCGGCATATTGGACTGAACAGGACAAGAGGATTTGGTGAGGTAAGCTGTGAAATTATTGATGAAGGCGAAGCAAAAGAAATTACTGTTTACGCGTATACAAACAGCAATAATGTTGTGACTGTACCGTTCAAGATTACACTTCTGGACGATATTGTCCTTTCCGGCGGTTCTAATATAAGTCCCGATTATATCTCAGGTACAAAACTGCAAGGCGTCTTTGCCGGTTTGGCAAAACATGACAGTACACTGGTGAACTCGGTGCTTCATAACATTACTTTTAAAAATGCATACATAACAAACTACTTTCCCGCAATTGATGATATTATTGTATTGGATCCAACCCCGCTCAGTATTTATCAAGTGGTTGACGATAAAGATGATGAGAAAAAATGCTGCAATAAAGCGGACTGGCCGGACTATTCAGAAGAAAATCCCGAATTTAAATATGATCAGATGGCCGGATTCTCTAAAATTCGGGAAGATACCCTTTATTACAGTCATGTGCTTCGTGAAATCGGCTATCATTATTCCACATGGATTAATAAAACTGATTCTACAGTAATTAATGACTTTGATAACGCAGAGGCCGGTGGCACCGAAAATCAACTTTATACATTCAATAAAATCTTAAAAGGGCAGGCGTTTGCGGGAAGTATATCCGCGGACGAAAACCTTATTGAAATATTTAAGTCACTTATAGACCAGCGGGATAACATTCTGCGTTTCGGGGCGTCATCGTCTTCACAATACGCGCGTGCAAAATTTGAATTTGGTGAAATTGCACAACCGGAACAGGAAAAGATTAATGCGGAAAAAATAATGATTATTTCGTTTTTATCAGATGTGGTAATTTGCGATGAAAATGGCAATATCACTGCGGATACAAGATGTTTGATGGAGGAGCTTCAAAAGAAAATTGAATTTGACGTCTCAAATGTAAAGATTTTTTCAAAGATAGTAACAACCGGCGGATACAACAACAAATGGAAGCTCCCCAGACCTCAGCGGCTGGCTTTTTCTAAAGGAACAACTATAAGACTTGGTCAATGCGCCGTTAATCAAAGTGCCGTTTCTAAATATGGGAGTGTAGGTTTATTTCAAAACGAAGGGTTTGGCTGTTATGTGATAAGACCTTCCTTAGAAAATAATGAAGAATTAAAAATGCGTGAACCGCTTTTGCAAAATCCGGAATATCTGGGAGTATTGCAAAAAGAGACCGAAGAAATCAATAACCCGAAGGCAGCAGAATATCTGAATAAAGAAATAACCAGAATCAGAGCGACAAAACATCTGCGGGATCTTTCGAATGCAGCAATTAATGATGCCGCAAAATATATTCAGAAGTCTGAAAATATAAAATCATCCAATGTGTGCGGCAGGCTTTTACTCACATTTAGAATGGCGCTTAAAAGCGATAATCCGTCTTTCCGTTTAGCCTTATTGGAAATAAGATCTAAAAATTTCAAAAACGACGCTGAGTTAAAAGGAATTATTGAAGAAATAGCAGGGACTGAGAATAGACCCCTTTCGTATTTATCAAACATCTGCGATGAAAACGATCAAGTCAAAGCCTATGCAAAATCATATATCGGACATCTTAAGCGCGAATATCAAAAAACAAAAGAAAAAAGTAAAGGCAAGGCAGGTGAATAAAAGATGCATTTAGCGGTATATTTGAAGGCAGTTTTGGAAGCTGTATCGCCGTTGAAGCTTGGCAGCGGCAACGAAAATATTTCAGATAACGATGTGGTACGTGATGGCAGCGGTAAATTGTACATACCCGGTACAGCTTTGGCCGGAGTAACCCGCCATTACTTCGAAAAGCCCTACAAAGAAAAAGAAGATTTCATTAAATATTTTGGATGCAAAAATACATCTTTTAACCCCAATTGCCAAAGCCGGATTATTTTTAATGATGCAAGGGAACTTGATGATGACCACAGTATCGACGTAACTGTTCGGGATTCTGTTCGCCTGAATGATAAAAAGTCTGTAGTTGACAGGGGTAAATTTGATTATGAAATTATTGAAACCGGGGCCAAATTCGGTTTGCGGCTGGAATTTCTCCTGGAACCTTCGGAGAAATCAAATAAATTGGGAATAGAAGAAGAAAAACGCGAGATGGCAAAATTAAAACAAGAATCTGATTTGTTTTTCCTTGATTTTATCTCTGCTATAGATAGCGGTGACATTTGTATTGGAGGGAAAACCACAAGAGGTTTCGGAAAACTGAAGGTTACGAACCCTGAGCTGCTGGTCATTGATGTAAGTAAAAATATGAATGACTATATTGCGTTCTCATGGTCAAACAAGGACGTATGGAAAAACGCCATATCAATTAATAAAAAGCAGAATCCCTTGGAAAGAGACTATATCAGTAAAACCGTAACGCTGCGTATTTCAACGTTTCTGCTGATACGAAATTACGCAACATGTAAAATATTTGATTCAAAGATAGTGAACTCTGAGCATCTGAAAAACAGCCAAAAGTACTCAATCATACCCGGTACCTCCTGGGCGGGATCTTTTCAGCATCATTGCAGAAAAATTCTAAAAAAAGCTAACCTTCCAAATATAGATGCTGATACATTAATTTTCAATATGTTTGGCTTTCCAAAGGGCAAAGAAGCACAGAAATCGAAAATTACCTTCTGTGAGTCAGTAATATACGGCGGAGATACCATTCCGCGAACACGCACAGCTATAGACAGGTTTACGGGAAGTGCAAATGACAAAAGTTTGTTTACGGATGCCGCACAGTACGGCGGTGAATGTAAACTAACCATAACAATTGACAAAGGTACAGAAGATTATAAAAATCTGATTGATCTATGCCTTGCGGATTTAAACGACGGATACATGTCCGTTGGCGGAAATACCGCAATCGGAGGCGGGATATTTACAATTACAGAGAAGGGAGCTTGGGAGAGTAATGTTACAACGTGATAAATTTATACCGCTTCATTCGTCAACCGAACGTATTTCATTCGACGATATCAATTCAATATTGCCCGAGGCAGAAAAGTTCAAGCATGCGGTTATGTGGAATACGGACAGTGTAAAAGCAGCCGATGCTTCTAAGATTCAGCTTTCTGATAACCTCATTGAACTCAGGGCATTCAATGAGAGTGAGGAATTACACATTATGAAGGTGGACGGCAAGTTCATAGGACGAATCCGTAAAGATGGTATCGGTGACGCAGCGGAGGTGCTGGAAGAAGCTCATCTGCTATGGGGTAACCCAAAGATAGCCAACGGATCTGTTTCTTTAACTGAAGCGCGTGGTGTTGAAATCAAGCTTGAATCCTTAGATTTTGAAGGTGCTGATGAGCTTACCAATCCAAATTGCCGTGTATTTGTATTGGTTCGCAATTATGCATACACAGATAATAACGCCCGGTTTGGTTTTAATGATTTTAGGTTTGTAAAATTCTTTACAAGGGAGGTACATAAGGATGAGTAATGATTTAACCACAAATAATGCTTTTATAAACCCATACACTTTCGTCCCGTTATCCAAAAAAGGGATAAAGACAGCACAGGACAAAGGTTTAATAGGTATTATTGAATGCTCGCTTACAATTGATCCGGAACATCCGTTGTTTATCCCGAATACCACCTGCCGTTTTGAATATCCGGAACCCACAAAGAAACCTGCCGAAGAAAAGCATTGGTTTTATGATTTTTATTCATATGAAAATTTGGAAAACGCAAAGCCTGTTGGCGGGTGCCAATGGGATGAGGAGAATGCTCCTAAGAACCCGGTTATACCGGGAAGTGAAATAAGAGGCATGATTCGAAATATCTATGAGCAATTGACCGGTTCATGTATGCCGGTTGTCAATGAAACCAGTTCGCTTTTCAATCGATCGTTAATTGCAAAGAAGCCTTCCCTTCTCAAACCGCAGAATAATGGTACATATACCTTTGGTGACATACTCAAAAAGCAGGGGGAAAGCAGCTTTAACCCATGTAAAACAGAAGCGGAATGCTGCCCGGCATGTGATTTATTTGGGATGTCTGGAGATGAATCTTTTGCAGGACGGCTGCGTTTTTGCGATACCGCTTTGAATGGAAACCCTGAGTTTGTAAAAGCCGTGACTTTGCCAATTTTAGGTACACCAAAGATCACGGCAGCAGAGTTTTATATGAAGAAACCTACTGAAAAGGCCAAATACTGGAACTATGAATATTACTATGAACAATACGAGAACAAGAAAGAAAATAAACCTGAAATATTTAAGTCATTTGATAAAAATAATCCGGCGCAGCTAAGCGGGCGCAAAGTGTACTGGCTTGGCAAATATAATTTGAAAGATATCAAAGTTGAACCAACCATCCAAAACTGCACGGTCCGTCCTTTAAAAAACGGCAGTTTTAAGTTTAAAATTTACTTTGATGGAATTTCTAATGAAGAACTTGCCGACTTGCTGTTTTGCCTTGACTTCGAAGACGCTAAAGATGGCGCCATGCGCCATCGAATTGGAAAAGGCAAACCTATAGGGATGGGGGCAGTTAAAGTCAATGTGGACAAAATAACACAACGAACCTATAATTATAAAGACGGTGTTATTGTTCCTTTAGATTCTTCTCTTCCAAGAAGCGAGCATGTAAGTATGAGAGACGCAAAAAAAGACATCTTTGCTTACGCTGTTCCGTTACCGGAGAATGAAGCGGCCCTTGTCGCTTATCCAACGCTGAGTGACGTCAACAAAATATTTGAATGGTTCGCAAATAACCGTGGGAATATCAATAAACCCGAATACAAAGATACATTGAGTGAGCTGCATGGTGATAAAACATTGAAAAAAGATCCCAGCCCAAATACCCGGAGGTGAGATCCATAGTGGTAACACGGTATATTTACATTGCTTTTCTTAGTGATTACAATGAAAAATACAGCAGGGGCATCTGTTTTAAGGACATATCAGGAGGAATTAGTATTTCTAACTGTGTCCAGACAAATGAAGCTCCGCTTCGATATGCTGCAGAGCGTTTATGTAAGAATAACCTCAAAATTGATATAGTCATTCCTGTAGTCACAAAAAAGGCTTATAAAGATGGCGGCGGAAATAGCTCATATAAAAAATTCATTCACACTCTAAAAGGCTATATAAATAAAACTTATGAAGATGTACTCATGCCGATACCTGACGATGTTCCGAAAGTGTATGATGAAAATATGCACTGTGGTTTGCCTGATGACGCCAGCGTTTATGAAATACTCCGGCGTGTGCTTGACAAGCTTGCGGAAATCAATAAGCCCAATTCTTTTGAGGACCGTATAATCATTGACACAACCGGCGGATACCGAAACGCGGAACTCGCCATTTGGATTTTGGGCGGGCTTCTTGAACAAGCGGGATACAATGTTGAATTCAGCATCTATGCGCAGGAACCGATAAACGTTACAGGTTGTGGAAAATTATTTGACACAACCGAGTCTGATAAAATCCGGGACTTAATTCAGGCAGTGTTCTTTTTCAATAAATCCGGAAACCCCAGTGAGATTGAAAATCTGATTGATCCTGATAACACTCCTAAAGGCAAAAGTCTGAAATTATTACTTTCGGCCATGAAAGAATTTTACAATTCTCTTATGTTATGCAAAGCGGATGTGATTATTAAGAATATTGACTGTTTAAATGAAAAGTTAGACTCATTCATTAACATCACTAAGCAAAACACTGCAGAATATAATGAAGGCAGTAGATTTGATCTCAAAGAAGTCTTTGGTTATTTTACGGAAACTTTGATAAAAACCAACGGATTGTTTTCAAACGAAAAAAATGAACCCAAAGGTATAACAAGTGAAAAAAGCGCATTTAGATTTATCCCATGCGCAATCCGCTGGTGTCTTAATCACGGACATATGATGCAAGCCTTGGCTTTGTATTGCGAAAAATGGCCCGAATATCTTTTTAAAAGCGGGAAAATTAAAGCTTACAAAGAAGAGAATCCAAAAGAAATTGTTGACGTTGACCAAAGCTTTCTGTATAAAATCTGTCATAACGGAAAAGAAAATATGTACCATGATATTTTTAAGGCTTTATTGAATCAAGAAATATTGGAATCAGAAGAACGGTTTCAAAAAACAAAAATTTATTTAAAAAATCGTCAATGTGCTGCTGACCTTAAAAACGATAGTAATGATGATGCTGTTAAGGTATTTGAAGCATTGGAAACGCTTATTCAACTGGACGCAAATAATGATTTCAAAAAAAATTTAAATGAGAAGAGTGGAAAAAATACTAAAATTAAAGATCTAATGAAATTAAAGGTATTATCTTCGGTTAATTGGGATAATAAAAAAAGTGTAATTAATAAAATTGAAGGAATGAAAATCAACTATTGGAAGATATTATGGCTTAGTAAGAATAAAGCAGGAATAAAAGATTGGGGGAAACATATTGTTCGGTGTGAAAAATATATTACTGTAGTAGAAAGCGCTTGTTTGAGCGATATTTTGAAAGAGTATACATTGATAAAAAAAATACGTAATAGTATTTTTCATGTGAATGAAGATATTGATATTAAGAATGATGTATTGGACTGCATTCCAAAAAAATTTATAGATCGTGAGATCTCACATGATGAGTTGAAAAAGATGTTGCGTGAAGATTTTGATTTAATCAAGAAAATTGTATCAAATGCTATTAAACCCGGTGAGTTCAATGACTAAAAATTTAAAAAAAGTTATTGACATATGGAATTCAATGTAGTATACTGAATACAGTTTAGATTCAGGTATCAATTTTATCTGACAATTTAATATTATAACATCATGTTTTTTCGAACTAGACAGCCGCTTCTGGCTTGAACTCAAAAAATTGGTGCTTTTATAACCTTGATATCAAGGGATAATTGTACAATTTAGAGTTTGCTGGATGTGGCTTTTTATTTTGCCGCAACTAAAATATTTTTAGAAAGGTGTTTGATTATACATGATGAGAAAAAATTATTCTGGTACATATGCATTGATATTACTGCTGATGGCAGCAGTTTTTGTTGTGGCCGCTCTTGTATACATTCAGACCGGAAATGAAGCAGCGCAGAGGGTTTTATTCACACTAAATCAATTAATTGCAATATTTACAAACTTGAGTAAGCTTTTGCCCCCGGGTAATCATTTATAAAAATATACAACCTACCTTGTTTCCTCGTAAGAGATCTGATAAAAAGCATCAAAAACCACAGCCGCACTGGCATAATCAGGCAGTGCGGCTGTAATTTCAAGAATAAGACCTATTCGTCCTATAACTTCTCAATCAAGTTTTTCATAAAAATAAAATTTACTGTCATTGTAACCGGCGTAACCGCCAGTTTAATTAGAATCTTCCCATACTTATGTAAAATGTCCTGGTCTGATGTCCCTATACTGATCAGCCACCTATACAAATACTGCGCCAATATGGAAATACAAACTACCAGTATGAGCTGATAGGCGAAATAAATCAAATATTTTTGATAAAGCTTTAAACCGCTTTTTTTTGCCGCGAAAATCTTTTTAGACGAAAACCAGAAAACCCATATTACAGCTGGGCAAGAGCTGATACAGTTTGAAATAAGTACCGGCAATGAATACAATTGCGTTAAGAAAGTATATACCGAAAAATCAATCAGCCAGCCAATTCCGGAGACGAATAAAAAGGAAAAAATCTGCCTTATCAGATTTTTTATATTTTTACCAGGGCACAAACACTGCGTTTGTTCCGCATCCATAATAATTAATTCTCCTTTTAAAAATTAAGTACAGCCAAAACACCGGCCCCGCACCGTCTTGCCGCTTCTATCCCCGTATCAGAATCCTCAAAAATCAATGTATTGTGAGGGCTGATATTAAAATGCGCCATCGCTTTGAAAAATCCTTCAGGATCGGGTTTTACTTTTTCTATGTCAGCATGTGTCAGAACAAGTTCAAATATATCTCTTTTGCCGAAATACTGAAGGATGTCACTGCAATTCTCGGTCGAAGCGGTGGTCACCAGCGCTATATGATAAGAGCTCCTGATTTTATCAATAATCTCAAACAAGTGCTCATTGACTAACGCGTAACCGAGCTTTTCACGGTAAATAATCTTTTTTCTCCCATGTATACGTTCCATCAACTCATCAGACGGATTTTCAATCAACAGAGGAAGATAATCTTTGTAATAAGCGCCGTTACAGCGTGTTTCGTAAAATTCCCGGTCCAAAGAATAACCTTCCTCCGAAAGGGCCTGCTGATACGACAGAAAGTTAACCGCACCGGTATCAAATAAAGTTCCGTCCAAATCAAATATCGCAAGCTTTTGTTTCATAGCATTAAGCATGACGCACCGTCCATTCCTTTCAAACAATATCTTCGCCGTACCATTTTACCGCCTCGTTGAAAATTTTAATCAGTCCGGCGTAAAACAGCGGGGCTCTATATGGCTCCTTGTCTACCTTGTATGGCATAAGTCTCAGCCAGTGGATAACTTCATGAAAATAAATGCTGCGCATCTGACGTGCCGCAAATCTTTCTTTCAGGTAACAATGGTATCTTTTATAAATATCCGCATAATGCTGGGAACCTGCCGCCATAAATGTAATTTGATTATGTTTAACATTTACCTTTTCAGTACGCATCAAAAACTCGTAACTTCCATGAAGAGACTGCAGCAGCTTACCATAATCAAGGGCAGGCGAATCATGAATATTGCCGGTATTGGGATCAATAAAGTAATACGGTCTTCGGGCGTTGTTTTCAAAGAAAATTAAATTTTCTACAGTTAAATCTCCGTGAATATCTGAATATTCGTCATTTTCAAACACTTTCTCAAGATATTCTATTTTCAGCCATTTTTTAAGATACGGCATGTTGCGGTACTCCCTGCCGTTAATTATCAGCATATCGTATTCCATTAAATGCCGCAATTCCTTTGAATTTTCCATCTTGCTTAAATTTAAAATAACCTTGCTGTTAATATACCGTGTTATTGATTCCTTGTCAGCGGAACGCCTGTTCATTGAATGCAGGTTAGACGAGAGGTCGTCAAGCGCCTGTCTCATAATTCTCCAGCTGTTTTCATTAGACGTTGAGTGCATATAATTAAAAAGGCCAATTGCTCCGGAATTATATTCCATGTCGTATATACAATATCCGTTTTCATTCTGCTGGTTTATTATTACCGGCAGCGGCAAAACGTGTTCATGGGCACGCAGCCATAAAACCTGCTCATAGAGCTTGTCTCCGTCTCCGCCAAGGGCATATTTCCGGTAAAACATATTTTCACCGTCCATACAGAGCATAGTAGTCGCGTTTGAACCGGCTGAAAGATCCTGCAGAATATGAATATCACGGTTGGATTCAATGTATTTTTTAAGCTTGTCCGAGCTTTCGGCGGAAAAATAGCTTTCCAAAAAGTTTAGTCTGTCTTTTTCGTTGATCCAAGGCAGCAAATTCAGAGGTTTTTCTCTTTTCTCATCTCCGCCATTATCTTGATTATATTTCTTAATCATCCGCAGAACAAACGTTAAACAAAACAGCATAACAAGTGAACACGCAATATACACAATCATATCAACGCGGTTTTCACTTAACAGTTCAGAGGCATTATTCAAACTGAATAAATTGAAACCTCCCTGTGAAAAAATCATGCTGAAAATATTTGTGAACCTGACCTCTGGTTCCTTTAATAAAACAGCATTTGTAAAACAAAAATACGACAGCAGGTAAATCATCCACATATACACAGAGTATAAAATAATTTTGGCTTTACTTACCTTTACAAAGACATTTCTAAAAGATGTTATCAAACTCCATAAAAAAAACAGAAGTCCGTACTCAATACGGTCATTGAATATAGAACAAACTGATTTCATTAACGCTTTGATATTTCCGCTGAAATTTATTGCGGCAACTGCCATAATCACACCGGCGGCCGCAAGTACTCCATAAAAAATTGTCATGTTCGTTATATTAGTGTTTTGGAAGTTCAGCAAATGCAGAGCTAAAAAAATCAACCCAACTATAGGAATATCTAATAAATACTCAATAACAATAGTAGATAGTGAAAAAGATACACCATTTTTCAGCTTACGCCCTGAAACAACGGCGCGGACAATATCACCGGCGCGAAAGGGAATAAAAAAGTTTATGGTATATCCCACAGCCAACGCCTGCAAAAGCTGTCCGTCATCTGACCGTTCATATATCATTATAAACTGCTTCCAGCGCTTTGTTCTGAAAAAATGGCCTAAAACAAGCAAAATCACCGCCGCCGTAAAATACAAGAGATATATCATAAAAACACCTCAAAGGCACTTGATTTCAGTGCCGCGTCATACTCCTCCGGAGTTCCAAAGGGTACATGCATATCTACCATAAAGCTTTTAATTACACAACCGCTGTTCACCATAACGTTATAAACACCGCTTATAAAAAACTCCTTATAAGTACATTCTTTTAAATATTGATTTGCCGCAAGCTCAAAAATACCGCGGTTTTTGAAATAATATGCTCCGCATATGGCCTGATTGCTGACCGCTTCCTTCTCAACTGTCCGGGTTACATTGCCAAAGTTATCTAACTGCAAAAAACTGAATTTGGGATCAGCAGACTCAAACGTGAGCAGCGCACCGTCTAACCCGGCCCATGACGCGCCAACCTCTCCGCTCACAAAATGCTGATTCAACAAAAGAGTTTCGGCCTGAGCCTCATCCTTCCTGACAATTCTTTCACGGCTTATTTTTTCACAAAAAGAATAAAATGATTTACATATGAAAATATGATCGCAGTCATTAAAAACGATAGGATCTGAATTTGTAACAGCCTTAACACCTTCCAGACAAGTCATAACGGCACCGGGAAGCACATGGCTAAGTATACATATATTTGCATCGGGATAGAATTTCTTAATTTCCCTGTCTATTCCGAATTTTTCTATATGCTCATTAAGCACAACAAAGGTAATACTTTGCAGCACAACGAATTTTCGTATTGATTCAGCTGCCCAGTAAAAAAACGGTTTGTTATTTATAGGGATAAGCGGTTTAGGCAGTTCAAATCCGCGTTCAGCAAACCGTGAACCGCTTCCGCCCATGGGCATAATAAGATTGATACCGCCGCTATGCTGATTTATCATAAAAAGATCCGCCCTCTAAGCTTTATTTTCAAATATAATCTTATATGTATAGTCAGAAATAATATGCTCACGCATTTCCGACCGCATAAAGGATTTTCGCTTAAATATATATAAAAATGACATTCTTAATAATTCTTTCCCGAAATTAAATAGCTTTACATTAGATACCTGATCATCTTCTTTCCATATAATCGGAAAGAATTTCACTTTTTGTTTATAATATGCGGAGGCAAGCACCATAACGTCATTAAAAAACAACTTATCCGGATACTTAAGATAATAACGGTTTTTAATTGCTTCTATTTTATATAAGTTGAGTCCGGATCCCAAATCTTTAATTTTTCTGAATGTTACAAGGGAAAACCATAAATTAAACATAATATTGGCCGCGGTACGCAAGCCTGAGTAACCCTGCAGCTTTGCACCCTTCATAAATCTAGCACCCAGGCAACAATCGAACTGACGGTACTCTCCGCTTTTTAAAATAGGCAATATATCATGAATATCACCCTGATCATCTCCGTGTAAAACAATCATATAGTCAAATCCGCCGGAAATCGCGTATTCAAAAGCAACCTTATGACTGCCTCCAAGAATATAATTTTCATCGTTTCTAATTAACGCAATGTCAAGCTCTTTGTGATTTTTAGCGTAATCAATGACCGCTTGTTCAGTATTATCCGTACTGCGGTTATTGACCATAATTACCTTTGAAATATACGAAAGAACCTCGCTGTCAAGCTGATCCAGAACACGCGTGATTTGTTTTTCGCAGTTGTACCCGGGAACAAATAAAAGAATAGAATCCTGTCTGTTGTTATCCTTCATCATGTCTGTTCAGCTCCTTCACTGCAAACTCAATTGTTTTCCGCATTCCTTCTTTTATATCTGTTTTCGGTACCCATCCATATTTTTGATTGGCGTGTTTATTGTCACACAGTGTATATTT
>JGI20171J29575_12612417_pt1 | contig 15338 bp, 13 predicted proteins | sample TergutNc150P4_FD_29575 | JGI IMG/M metagenome (IMG submission 29575)
TTCGCCCGCGGGCGCATAATATGCGCCCCTACAATGAATGATTTCACACATGTTGTTTTACATCGCATCAACGGCAGTTGAAACACGCCGTTCAAATTTACAGTTAGTGAAATTTACAGTTAATTTCCCGCCATAACTACAGGCAATACCATTGTGCCTTCTTTTATATGATAGGCAATATTATTTTCTTCACAAAACGAAATCACCAGTTCAGCTTGCTCTTGAAAGAATTGTTTATGTGTTTTATATGCGCTAACCTCAGTGCTGTAATTCGTGCGTCCAAAGATGATTTTATCTGTGAAATCAATTGATTCCAATATTTCATGTAGATCTTGTTCTATAATGTTCGGTGTGGGATATGGTTCTATGCTTACCCATGTTTTACAACCCTGTTCATGGAGGTAACGTAAAGCGGCTAAGCGCTCTTCATATGATGCCGCTCCGGGTTCAACTTTCTGACGATAGTTTTCATCTAAAGAAATGAGAGTAATGCCATACTCATTTTCTTTAGAGCAATTTATTAGCGATACAGGCAATAGCCCTTTAGTTAGTACGGTACATCTGATACCGGAGCCGTTCAATTTATTAATGGCATCAATGCTCATATTTTCGATTTCTTCATATCCGTACATAAAAGGATCAGTAGTAAAACAAAGTTGTACTGAAGTAATTTTATTTTTCAAGCGAGGTATTTCATTGTCTAGGATTTCCAACGTATTACTGACGAGATATGGTTCAATCCAATCCTCATATGCTTTCACTTGACCGAATCGCTTTTTTTGTAAAAAGGCATAGCATGGATAGTGGCATCCATGAGCGCAGCCAAGGACATGATTCATTGTGTAATCCCCATATTCTACGCCGGTTACATAAAGCATTGATTTGCGTTTAATATATCCATTAACTTTTTTCACAATTTCATCCTCCTTATCACAATTTGATGATCATGGTTTTCTTCCCAAAAGGTTGTCGGTTGACCATTCGCTTTATTTGCCGGATTGCGATCTATTATAATTTTCTTCTCGTCCTGAAGTGCATCCAGAAGATTATATATTATCTTGAATTCACAAAGTAGGCCGTAGTCATTTACAAAAGTAGTCAATAGCTTTCTGAGATGGATTTTGTCATCACATTTTTTTAGATGTTCACAGAGTTTTATTTTAATTTCATCTATCGTTATGTATTGGTTGTCAATGTTTTTGGTCATTGAAGTGTTTAAATCCCAAAACGTCATTTGTTCAACGCCATGCTGTTGTACGTTTGTAAATAGTTCTTTTCTTCGTGTTTGCATATTCTGAGCCATTAAAAAGCAACCGTCTTCATGGTTTGTCGCATGAACCATCCTATATTTAGGTTGACCGCCTTCTTTAATACGGATAGGCATATCCAGTACAAAATTATAATTTTTACGGAGCCGTTTTCGATAATTCACAGAAAATTGATCCTCAGCTTGATAGCCTGTAATCTTCCCGGCATTATAGTTATTTACGATTTCTTTCCAGTAATCGCCCCCGCATACATTTGTAAGCAGATCCTCTGATTTAGCTGATGAATCCACCTGCGCTGGATCATACTCAACAATATCATCAAGGTTGCTAAACGCTTCATCTGTTTTTTGCCTTGTGACTTTCATAACACGACAAGCATCACGAAAAAGGCCAAAAGAGTTCATATTTATCAATAACTCAATGCTCGAAAGCCCCATTTGAGGAAATTTATCAAACAGAAGTGAATCCAATGCTTGGTATCCATATGGATCAATATAAAGAAAAACATTATAACCTTGTTTGTCGGATAAAAGCTTTTCAATTTCCTCTTCAAACTTGCCAGAAATAATATGAGGAACCCCATTGCTTTGTAAATCGGATATGTTAACGGTTAAATCAGCAGCATAATTAAGGTCAATGAAGCATGTGGAGATTTTTTGAGGATTAGCCACTTTTGTTTGTTCTAAACTTTTGTCTTTTATCTGCAATGCTATTCTGGGTGATCCATCTTTGCCGTCTTCAAACTTGCCTTTTCCAGCAAAACAGTCCACATAAAGTATAGGCTCGCGTTTCCACAAAACTTTTTGAAAATACTGCGGAAGGTAACAACCAAGGAGCGAGTCTTTAATCTCAGACCACTCTTTTTTAACTTTGAAGAAATTTTTATTATCTTTTGGCATCCGTTACTCCTCTTTCATTTTAATGATAGGCGGTGTAGTTTTTTCGGTTGATACAGATTTTTCTGTTCCTTTTTGAAATCGTATGACATGGATTTACCTTCTTTTCTATTTACTGAATTTATACTCTCATTTTAATAATCCAATCTAATTAATCTGGTCAGGCTTCCGGTTAAGTCTGATTGTTCCAGTATATATTCTGTTAAATTGAACCAGCTTTCGCACTCATTCAGGATAATTGAATCACTTGTGATTATGTGTGGCAGTTTTTTGAGAAGTGCATCCGGATTTCGCACAATTTCAACGTCAACAGGCATAGGCCAGATGGTTTCATATATTTTTTCCTTAAGCCGCCCGGAGTTAGAAACCGGCTGATCAAGATAAAATACTGCTTTTTCTATCTCTAGCTTTGACATGGCATCACGAATCAATTCAATAGCTTTGCCTGTTTGCGGTATAAGCCTATAACTGCCGCGAAGCTCCGACAGGTCGCGGATGCAGCCGTCCTGCCCTATGAACAGCATACCATCTGAAAGAATAACTTCCAGCACAATAATCAAATTGAATCCATCAATATAAACAGTCTGATTTTTGACGTCTTTTGACGCAAGCTGTTTCTTTTTTCTTAATTCAATATTCTTCACTGAGGATGTAGAGCGGACGACAGCCAAAGATTGACGGATTGTCAGCTGATGATGATTTCCCACAAATGTCAAAGCGCTTTTCATGGGATAACCGCGGTTTAGCAAAAATTGCAATTCATTTTGCGCTGTCTTTAACTTATCAATCTGAGCCAATCCGAATGTTTTGTCATCACCGTCAACCAGCCCTCTGATTCTAATTTCGCTCATCCCTTCACACCTCTTGGAGAATCTCATATCATAAGTATAACAGAATATATTCAATAATGGAATAAGAATTACAAAAATCTATTATTGCGACATCCTTAAAACCGCTTTATCGTGCCGGGAAATGCAGCAGCTTGTTTTTGCGTAAGGCGGACTTTTCCCGCGGTCAAAATTCTTGTTTTTTAATTAATACAATCTTATTGAGAAACAAAATGAAAACTGATATAATTAAGCTGTTCCTAAAAATAGGATAACGTTTTGCGGCAGAGCAGCTTGCCCTTATTGAGAAAAGCTTAAAAAACACACATTAAGCGGTGTATACCTATTAACAGCTTGTTTGTTTTTATAAAATGCGGTATAATATAAAAAAATAAGCTTTTAGTGGCTTAAGGATTTTGGAACAGGCAGAAGGAGATTTTTATGTGCAGCCGTCGAAAAATTAATTTGAATATTACAGATTTTAAGCAGTTTCGGCAGGGTAACTATGTGTATGTAGATAAATCTGCTTTTATTGAACATTTACTAGACGAAGGCAATACTATAATGCTGTTTTGCCGTCCCAGACGTATGGGCAAGACGATGAACTTAACTATGTTGAGATATTTTTTTGACATTAAAGAGGAAGATACCGCTTCTTTGTTTAAAGGCCTATATATTGAAACAAAACCTATTTATCAGAAACGAAACAGCTGTCCTGTAATATATTTAAATTTTAAATCTATGTCTGCGGATAATTATGCTGAGATATTTCTGATTCGGCTGAAACAGGAATTGGACCGTTATCTGACTTTGGAACAGATGTCCGAAACTATCCGCCATGTTTATGATAACAATTTTAGTATCTTTTATAAATCTTTCAGCACAAAAAAGCAAGAAAACGACTCTGAGGGGTTTTCTGGGTTGTGGGTTCCTCACTTTAGTATTATTGCTAAAAATATGCTTCGTGAAGCCACTAAGAATCTTTATGATGTATATGGCATTAAACCTTATGTCTTGATAGATGAGTATGATAAGCTTATTATGGACAATATCAATAATTCAGGGTTTGAGGATATGCGCGGTTTTATTAAATCTGTTATGTCAGATACGTTAAAGGATAATCCCTATCTGATGGGAGCTGTCATTACAGGTGTAAACCGTATCGCGCAGGAGAGCTTATTTTCAGATTTGAATAATATTACAATATGTGATGTGTTTACAGAAGGTGGATTCGATACTGACTTTGGATTTACAGACGAAGAAGTGGGAACCGTTTCAATTGAAGTATCAAAATCAAATCAAATTAAGAACAATGTAATTTCTCAAAGCAGTTTGAGACAATGGTATAATAACTGCCGGATAGGGAAAGAGGCCGTTTATTTTTCGTTTTCAGTATTATCAGCATTACAAAAGGGTAAACTGGGCAATTACTGGGGACAAAGCGGTACCATGGATATGATACGCGGCCATTTGACACCGCAAAGGGTAGAGCTGATAACAAAATTGGTTAATGGATTTCCTGTAACGAGTCATGAAACGTATTTAAAAGACAGACTTACTGTAAATGATTTAAAAACTTACAATGAGAACCGTGCTTTTTATTCGCTGCTGGTTCAATCGGGGTACTTAACCTATGAACACATATTAGATGAAGAAACACTTGTCCCGGAGGAGCAGCGAATATTTTTGCCAAACTATGAGCTTCAGCGTGTGTGGCGGGAATTCATTTTTCATGGTATATATGATGGGGAACCCCAAGCGTTTAAGGACATATTGCGCGACATAAGAGATACAAAAAGTTTGGGTCTTGACCTTACTGAGGCTATGAATAATAAGCTGTCTTTCTACGACTTTGAACACTCTGAACCTGAAAAAACTTACCATGTGTATGTAGCAGGAATTATGTCTGCGCTAGGGTATAAGTGGATTTCAAACAGAGAAAGTGGATTAGGACGGTACGATTTAGCAGTAAGCTTGTTAAAATATAACTTGATATTCGAATTTAAGGTTGCAGATAACGCTGACAGTGTAAAGCAAAGTGCTTATGAGGCTGTTAAGCAAATTCAAAAAAAACGCTATATGTATGATTTTGATAAAAATAAACCTATTTTTTTAATTGGTATAGGTTTTTATAAAAAGCTATGCTGGGTAGAGGCAGAAAAGTTATGCCCCAACACTATTAATTAATCCAAGGAGAAATTTATATATGACAAATATTATTTTGCATGGATGCAACGGCAAGATGGGACAGGCTGTTGTTAAAGCTGTTGAAAACCGCGGTGACTGCAGTATTGTTTGCGGCGTTGATATTTTTAATTCTAAAATAAATAATTTTAATGTTTATCCAGCGCTGGACGGTATTGAGGAAAGAGGCGATGTCTTAATTGATTTTTCAAATCCCTCTTGTTTAAACAGTATTTTAAGTTATGCGGAAGCTCATAAGACGCCTTGCGTTTTATGTACAACTGGTTACTATGAAGATCAGCTTACACAGATTCAGGAATCTTCCAAAAATATCGCTGTTTTTAAGTCTGGAAACATGTCTTTAGGCATCAATTTGATTATTGAGCTGTCTAAAAAAGCGGCCGCTGTTTTAGGAGGCAGCTTTGATATTGAGATTATTGAAAAGCATCATAATCAAAAGCTTGACGCGCCAAGCGGTACCGCAAATATGATTGCCGACGGCATTTCCGCAGTCCTTGCCCATGAACCTCAATATGTTTACGACAGACACAACTACCGCCGCAAACGCAATGCAAATGAAATTGGAATTCACGCGGTGCGCGGCGGAACAATTGTCGGTGAACATGAAGTACTGTTCGCCGGGCTTGATGAAACGCTTACAATTACTCACAGCGCTCAGTCCAAAGAGGTTTTTGCAGCCGGCGCGATTAACGCGGCAATCTATATAGCAAACAACAAACAACCGGGTATGTACAGTATGACGGACTTGCTCAGTGAACAATTCGCGTAGCAGTGAGTGAGCAGCGGTAAAAACAGCAGAAAATGAATTCCCCTCCGTTGAGGGGTGGCCAAATGGAGGGGTGGTTATATGGCGTTTACACATTTGCATTTACATACTGAATACAGTCTTCTTGACGGTGCGTGCCGCATAAAAAAACTTGTTAAGCATATCAAAGAAATAGGCCAGACAGCCGTTGCTATTACTGACCATGGCAACATGTACGGCGTTATTGATTTTTATAAATCCTGTAAGAAAGAAGGTATAAATCCGGTAATCGGCTGTGAAGTTTATACAGCGCCGCGTTCAAGATTTGATAAGATACATGGAATAGACAATGAATATTATCATATGGTTTTATTATGTGAAAACAATGTTGGATACAGCAATTTAGTAGAGCTTGTGTCAAGAGGATACACCGAAGGTTTTTACAGTAAACCCAGAATTGATGATAGTTTATTGGAACAGTATCATGAAGGGTTAATCTGCTTATCCGCCTGTATTGCCGGAGAAATTCCACGGAAAATACTTAACAAAGGCTACGAACCGGCTAAAGAAAAGGCTCTTTTTTATCAAAATTTATTTGGGAAGGATAATTTTTTTATAGAATTACAGGATCATGGTATTCTGATGCAGCACCAGTCGAACCCTTATTTAATACGTCTGGCGGAGGAAATTGACGCGCCTCTTGTGGTCACTAATGATTGCCATTATATCGAAAAAGGCGACAGCAAAATGCATAGTATTCTGCTTTGCATTCAAACAAACCATACGATTCTCGATGAAGATAAAATGGAATTTCAAACAGAAGAATTTTACGTAAAATCGGAAGGGGAAATGAGATCACTGTTTCCGGATTTATCTTATGCTTATGATAACACCCAGAAAATTGCGGACAGATGCCATGTTGATTTTGAATTTGGTGTTTTAAAGCTTCCTCGTTTTGAAGTACCGCAAAATCAGAATAATTACGATTATTTCAAATCATTGTGCTTAGAGGGTCTTCATAAGAATTATGGTACCGATCCTGATAAATCACTGTTTGAACGGCTTGAATATGAGCTTTCTATTATCTGTACAATGGGATTTGTGGATTATTTTTTAATTGTAAGCGATTTTGTCAGATACGCAAAATCTATGGATATTCCCGTAGGCCCGGGCAGAGGGTCCGGGGCCGGTTCACTTTGTGCTTACTGCATGGGGATTACCGGAATTGACCCTATAAAATACAATTTACTTTTCGAACGATTCCTAAACCCGGAACGTATAAGCATGCCTGATTTCGATATTGATTTTTGTAACCGGCGCCGTCCGGAGGTTATTGACTACGTAATCAGAAAATATGGAAACGACCATGTGGCACAGATTATCGCATTCGGTACAATGGCGGCCAGAGGCGCCATCCGTGATGTAGGGCGTGCTATGGCTATACCTTACGGTACTGTAGATGTTATTGCTAAAATGGTACCATTTGATATAGGTATGACTCTTCAAAAGGCGCTGAAATTAAATCCAGATTTAAAACAAAAATACGACACAGAACCGGAAACACAAAAATTACTTGATATGGCTATGGCGCTGGAAGGTATGCCGAGACACGCTACTACCCATGCGGCCGGTGTGGTGATTACGGAAAAAAAAGTATCAAATTACGTTCCCCTGGCTAAAAATGATGAGTCTATTGTAACTCAGTTTACAATGGGTACTCTTGAAGAGCTTGGTCTCTTAAAGATGGATTTTTTAGGGTTGCGGAACTTAACTGTAATTAAAGATACACTTCAAATGATTGAACATCGCGGCATAAATATTGATATTGATAAAATCAATGACAAAGAAAAAGCCGTTTACGATATGATTTCCGCCGGTTTTTCCGAAGGTATATTTCAGTTTGAAAGTCAGGGGATGCGTTCAGTTCTAGTACAATTAAAACCAGAAGCGATAGAAGATTTAATTGCTGTTATTTCTCTATACCGTCCGGGTCCCATGGACAGTATTCCGAAATACATTGAAAACCGGCACTCTCCCGAAAAGGTTACGTATAAACATGAATCTTTAAAAAATATTTTAGATGTTACTTATGGCTGTATTGTGTATCAAGAGCAGGTAATGCAGATTTTTCGTGAATTGGCAGGTTATTCTCTCGGACGTGCCGATATTGTACGCCGCGCTATGAGCAAAAAAAAGCGCGATGTAATGGAAAACGAAAGAAAAATTTTTATTGAAGGCCTCTTAGATGAAAATGGAAATATTTTAGTAGACGGATGCCAAAGGCGTGGTATAAACAGAGAAACAGCCATATTGATTTTCAGTGAGATGGAAAGCTTTGCTTCGTACGCTTTCAATAAATCTCACGCCGCGGCATATGCTACAATATCTTATCAGACAGCCTGGCTTAAGTATTTTTATCCTAGGGAATATATGGCATCGCTTTTAACAAGTGTACTGGACCACCATGGCAAGATATCTATTTATATTGCGGAATGTAACCGTTTAGGTATTAAAGTTATGCCTCCTCATGTAAATGACAGTTTTGAAGGCTTTACGGTTACGGGAGAACATATACGGTTCGGCATGATGGCTATTAAAAATCTGGGTAAAAATTTAATTGAACTTATTGTAGAGCAGCGCGAAACAAATGGGAAATACAAATCTTTCTATAATTTCTGTAAACGGCTTTATGGCAAAGGGCTCAACACGCGCGCGCTTGAAAGTTTGATCAAATGCGGTGCGTTAGACCAATTGTCATGGAACAGAAATCAAATGCTTGCAATGATTAAACCTGTTTTTGAATCTTTAGACTATGAAAAGAAATTTCATATAGAAGGGCAGCTATCATTTTTTGATATGGACCCGCTGCTTAAAGAAGACGAGGAACCAAAACCGCCTGATCTGGAAGAGTTTTCTGACTCGGAAAAATTGTTTATGGAAAATGAAATTGCCGGGTTATATTTAAGCGGACACCCTTTAACTGCGTATGATGAGTATGCCGCTTTCTTAAATGTACATTCTATTGCTGATATTGTAAATCCTGAAAACTATTTAATGAATTCCAGGTTTGATTCCACGCCGCAGGCGGCGGGGGAGAGTTCATTTTACAAAGACGGTACATTCGTACGGATTTTATGTATTGTCACGAAGGTTAAAAATCAAGTAACAAAATCAAATACAATGATGGCATTTGTCAATGTAGAAGATAAATACGGTACGGCTGAAGTGATTGTTTTTCCCGATGTATTTGAAGAATTCGGACGTTATTTCTATAAGGGGAATATTATTGAACTTCAGGGAGCTGTAAATTGTAAAGAGGATGAGGATGTCAAAATCATTTGCAGAAAAGTACAGCCTGTGCCGTCAAAAGAACAGCTTAAGGTGAAGGATTTTAAAATTCAACAAAATGGCAGTCCGCTCCACGCACAAGATGCCGGTGAAAAAACAGGCTTTTTGCCCGGATCACAGCTTTATGATAATTCTTGCACACTGTATTTAAAGACAGACGGTTTAGAAAGCAGGCAATTTTCTAAAATTAAATGCATTTTAGAAATCTTTTCAGGATATACTCCTGTGGTATTTTACCTGACAGACAGCAAAAGGAAGATGAAGGCGCCCAAAAAATTGTGGGTTAGTTTAAACGATCCGATGATTAAAGAATTAAAGAGGCTGCTGGGGGAGGGGAACGTTGTTTTGAAAAGCGGCGGTTAGTGATTGCGTTTTATAGAAACAAAACTATTTGTGCCGCAAAGGAAGCGGCGCGGAACGGAGTTTAATATGAAAAAAAAAGAACAAGATGCAAACAGCGCTTTATCCGGCAAAAACATAGAAGCAGCGAACGAAGCATCGTGCGCCAATTTTGAAAATTATAAAGTTTCTCATGAATACAGAAAAAAAAAGCGCCATTCATTCTGGCTCTTTTTAACACTGGTGAACAGTCTGCTGGCGCTGATATGGACGGCCGGTTCTGTTTATGTAGTTGCCACGGCGGACCGGGCAGACCGCGCTCTTTTTGCTATTATCGCGTTCGCCATTACAATATTTATGTGGGAGCTGGTTCTTTTGTTTTTCTATCTGTACTTGCAGGATAAAGATAAGCTATAAAATATCAGACAAAAAAGGAGAACCTCTTGGGGAATAACAAATAAGGAACAGTTAAATAATAAACCGGAATTTATTATTTAACTGTTCCTAAGCAATGAAATCAGCTATTCGATATTTTCTTTAACATCGAGTTTCTTCCCGTTATCTTTTCTTCTTTCTTTTTCTCTTTGAATATCTTCGTCTTCATGGGTTTTAGGCTTTTCAGAAAGCTTTTTCGATACTGTCAAACCGGTATATTTTAATTTGAGTGTAATTCTTCCCTGAAACTCAATATCACAGCTTGGACAGTAAAAATCCGCGATGAAGCTTCTGTTTTTTAAACGCCAATGCGTAATTTGAATTGACATTGTTCCGCATATATTACATGTAAAACGCATTTGACTTTGGTCAATCAACGGGCTCTTTATGTTGCAGATATATACTGATTTAAACAGTAATTTTGTATAAAATTCTGAGGTCACCTGTTCTGTTTCAGCCAGCGCAAATTCTGGGTCAAAAAGCTTTTCAAAACATTGAAAGCTCAATGAAGCATCAGTCAGCGCACGGTGCAGCGGTTTGCCATTTTGAGATATCTTAAGAATTTCCGCGCAATTTAATAACCCCAGCTGTTTTGCCGGATCATTTAGGTTCAGGCATTTTTGACAATAAACCTGCAGATTACAATATCGGTTAAAAAATGGAAGTATATCGTTTCTGTAATAATATTTATAATTATCAATCAATACTAAGATATCACCTGTCCCCCAGGTCATGAGCGTGCTGTCCCCCAGAAATTTTATAAACTTGCTGAGCACGTGAGAAAACATGTTTTTAGATTTTGTTAATTCCTCAATAGTGATACGTGTAAGGGCCTGTACATCGGCATTCAATCTTTTGCCAATTTGAGGTGTTACTAACATAGAAAAAGTATCTATTATTTCTAAAATGCCTGAAGTACCTTCGTCACTCACTTTAACAGCACCAAATTCAATTATTTCGTTTACGTATTTGCGGTACTTTTTACTGAAAGCCGCATTCCATTCTAAATCTAAAATTACATATGTCATTATATTTTTTCGCTTTCTTTAGGGCACCTATGTAAACCGTTTGTCATATCAGCCCGGTACAAGAAAAATTATATCATATTTTTAAATAAAATTCAAATTTATTTTATTGCTATATTGCGTTAATTTTCACCAAAGAGTATACTTTAATAATAAAGGACACTCCGGAAACTCGTTGCCACAACATCACGACATATTTTCGTTGGCCATTTTCCACAGAAATACTCGTTAATACGAAAAGTATTGACTCGAAATTTTGTGTAAAAGCACCAATAAGTCTTCATCGCGCTGACGCGGCAAGCAGCTTTTGAGGGTGGCCTAAAGAAAGAAAGGAAATTTTTATGGATGCATTTATTGAACAGCTTGTAAAGAAAAAGCGTACACCTGCTGATACAGCTAAAACAATTTTAATTATTATAATGACCGGTCTCATACCGGTGTTTCTGGGTAGTATAGCGTTTTATGCTGATTTTGCTTACTTTATTTATATTGCTTTTTTTGCGCTATTGATTTTAATATATACTGCCTGGTACTTAATATCCTCTCAGTATATAGAATATGAGTATGCGGTTACAAACAGTAATTTAACAGTAGATAAAGTGATTGCCAAACGCCGGAGAAAAAAAATTCTGAGTATTGAAATCAGGGAATTAGAAAATCTCGCAAAATTAAACAGTGAAGTTTTCCAGGATAAGAATAAAAAATGTATAAAATATTACACGGCAGCCAGAGATGTAAATGACAGCGACACATATTGCGCATTTTTTAATTCCGCTGTTTTAGGAGGCATGTGTACGCTGATTTTTTCACCGGACAGCAAAATAATTAACGCTATGAGACCCTACCTTAAACGTGACATTCTAAAAAATTTAGAATAAATGCGTGACGTATTATACGCAGACAGGTATTTACTTCTAGCCGCCCCTTTTTTAACATATAATTGCATGCAATGAGGAAAAAATAAAAATAATTTTCCATTTTAAAAAGGGGGATATTCTGTGTACAAAAAAATTTTATTTTGTTTTACGTTATTTTTATTTTTATTAACCGGATGTACTGACAAATTTCCTATTAAATTTTTTTCACCTCCTGAAATTTCAACCGAATTTAATTCAAAAGCAGAAATTACATATGGAGAGCTTACTGTTAATTGCGACGTCTCGAATATGAAACAAGGCATCACATCTGTATCAGTTAACAAACCAGAAAATTTATCAGGTCTCGCATATAAGTGGGTTAATTCAAATTTAACTGTCAGCTATAAAGAACTATCTATTCAAACTGAAGACGGATTTCTTCCCCAAAAAAACTTTGCGCAGATTTTTTACAATATTTTGAAATTAATAAACATTGGTTCAGATTCAGTCTTTACATTCGTTTTACACGATGGCCAGGTGTCGGAATTTACAGGAAAAACACCTTATGGGATTTGTGATCTGACTGTTTTAAACAGCACAGGAGAAATTACAAAAATCGAAATTAAAGATATATCTTTTAGCGCTGATTTTGAGCTTGATCCATTTTAGTCCTTCACAAGCTCATCAGCTGCCGTATTCGTTTCTGCGTGTGCTTTTCGATAGCAATCAACCGTTCCTCAGGCAGATTGATAGACGGATGCCGCACAAATGTAAATCCAATCAATCGGCGAAGTTGCTCCATTTGAGTTTTGCCCATGACTTCGGAGCAAACACTTTCGAAAGAAACATCATTGTAGGCAGGAAAACGGCTTGCCGCATACTCATCCAAATTGGCAATGTCATCCTGCATGGCGAAATTAAACAGAGATAATCCATGGTCAAATAGTGGTGCAGGTGCGATGATCTCACCGGAATGATTATCCCTTAATAGACCGAAGTTGCCAAAATGTCTATCCTCATTATAAATCACTGCATCAAATACCAGCATACTGCGGACACTTTCCGCGAATGTGTTGCCTAGCTTATCATAATAATCCATACAGGCTCTTAATCCGCCTGTACGGACAATACGGCCAATGGAAACGTAGGCGGTATCAATATCGGTAAACAGCTTACACTTAGATGCCAATATTCCTTTCCAATTCTCAAGGTCATAAGTGACGGTGTTCAATCCCATAGAATGAGCAATTTGGCAGGCATAATATTCGCTGAAAGGTTCGTTACCTGTATTTGCGGCACCGCTTGTGCCGCCTTTATAAAGATATATACCATCATTATCAATCAACCGCCAAGCTTTCGGTAACATACCATTGGTAGTAAGCTCCGGGGATGTGGTAAAGGCTTCATGTGTTTGACCTATGCCTGTATAAGCAACAAGTGAAAGAATTTCGGAAAAACGGTTATGATAGAGATTGTATTGTTCAAAAGTTCCATCAAACCCCTGGGGTACAATCCAATAGCTGTCATTAAGAGAAAGTCCCTTACACACATCAATAATACCTTTGGTATTGTTGACTGAAAGGTGCAGGGTTTTTAGGATTTCCTCCACAAAAGTTCGATTTTTAGGAATAACACGCCGCCGCAGCCATTTGATAATGTTAGTGTCCAAAAGAGACAAGTCGATAGGTAAAAGGTGTTTTTGCTCTGTATTTGTGGAAAGAATATGCGCATTCAGACCAATCCCTTCTTCTTTAAGAGAAAAGGTCAGCAATATGGTGTCATATAACCTAAGCTCATATATATTCATAAGGTATTTACCCCATTATTTATTATCGCTAATGTGCCGGACACGCACCGCAATCAAACTTTATTTGCTTTAATTATACAATGGATTGCTCTAAAAAACAAACGTTTTATCGAAGGAGGTATCACAATATGTTTGCATGGACAGAAAACTATGATGTTCAAGAAACTAGGCGTATTGCAAAAGAAGAAGGAAAGGAAGAAGGAAGAGAAGAAGGAAGGGAAGAAGGAAGGGAAAAAGGAAGGGAAGAAGGAAGGGAAGAGTTGATCAGGAAGCTTTTATTAGTCGGTACAGATATCAAACAACTAATTCAAGCGACGGGGCTATCAGAAGAAAAGATAAGGGAAATATGTCCTCAATAATATTATCTGCAGCTTTTGTAGAGTAACTAAGGCCTAACAAAATTTTATACTATTTACTGAAAAAGGGGTTGCTGAAATACTTTTAATATTTCAACGGCCCCGTATCTTTTCTATGATTAAATTATGTTATTTATCACATAGCGCCATTTGCCTATGTAGCGTTTTTTTGCATTTGCCGCGTATAACAATCAAAGCAATACCGATGGTTGCCGATGATAATAACACCAGCCATAATGTTACGGGTGCGTGTTCACCGGTCTTCGGTGAAGCAGGGGAAGTATTTGAATTTTGGATTGTCGTCAGAAAAGAGGTACTTGCAGCGTTTTCTGAACTTGGCGGTACGCTTGTAATAGATACATCTTTTGTGATTGATGGGTTTTGAGATATGTTTGAGTCTTGTGTTTCTATATTTAATTTAAGAGACGCTATTAATTCTAAAAATTCAGCATCAAATGTATATACTCCGTCAGTAAGCGTTTTCAGATATTCCTCTTTTAATGTGATTACGGTTTTTTTATTCACTTCTGTTACCGTGTAATTTGAGGGATCGAGTTCCTCGCCGTTATGCAACAATTGCTCAAATGTATCAATTATTGATATGTCATTCATAAGATGATCATCTATGGTTACGGATGAAGCACCGCTGCCTGTCCATGGTTCAAAAGTAAACCAGAAATCTGTGTATATTGCTTTTTTTGGTTCTGTTATTACACCCAGTGTTAATCTCTCCGTAGTTTTGCCTAAAGAATTAAAAAAAATGATATCAAAGTAGTATGTACCATCTGTGAGTGTTTTTAAATAATCTTCACTAAAGGTAATTGTAGTACTGTCACCAGTTCCGGTAACGATATAATTTGATGTGCCAATGTAATCATCTTCATCAGAAAATGTTATCCCCGCAAATTCGTCGCGGCTAATTGCTACGCTAATAGATATATTACCTTCACCCATCCATGTATCAAATTTACCTGGAGATGTAAACGGTGGCATCTCACTTGCGTTTAATGCAAATCCCGTCATCAGCACCGTTAATAAAAATACTGACAACAACACTACAGATGCTTTTTTAAATGTTTTTGCCATAATAATTAATTGTATAATATGTTCATAGCCAAATCATACATTTTCCTCTCTCATAGAGTAAGCGGTAAAAGGGGAGCACATACAAAAAACAGAAAAAAGGTGATAAAATAATACTATCCAAATATAGGGGGAAGTAATGATGAA
>JGI20171J29575_12612415_pt1 | contig 15230 bp, 10 predicted proteins | sample TergutNc150P4_FD_29575 | JGI IMG/M metagenome (IMG submission 29575)
ACCTACGATCTTAAATCTTAAGAAAAAAAACTAAAATATTTTGCGGATCAGTCAAGTTCAGAAAGCTTCTCCAGTTTATCTGGGAAAGGGATACCAAAATTGCAAAATTAAATGGTAGGGTAGCTTTGTGCTTTTTAGTGTTTAATGAAACATCGCAATATCATGCTTACGAACATAATAGTAAATATTATTATTTTTCTATTTAAACAAATGCATTTTCCTTAGTTTACTCGTCAGTGCTGTGTTTCACAATCTCTTTGTAAGAAAACCGCGCTGCGCGTCAGGCGCGTTAGTGTATCCATTATACCAATTTCTTAATTACCCATTTTCGGAAAGCTTGATAAAAAAGTTAATCGAAATTAAGGGCACCTAAATATCGTGACTTAAACTACAACAATATATTTTATTAATTCTATGATTAATCCTATTTTTCTACAAAATATATCATTTAAATCTGATAAAATATATAGCAAAGAAATCAGTTTAAATACAGGGGGAAATATTACATATGCCAAAATGCAGAGTATGCACTGAAGAAATACTGCAAGATAATAAATATTGTCCATATTGTGGTTGGCTTAATGGTTCGATAGAAATAATGGACAGTAAAATATGGTTTTCTAAACCTTTAAATATTGGGGATGAAGCCAACGTTATAGAATTAATTGATAATATTGTTATAAAACATATTGGAACAGCTCCTGTTCAGGCGAAGCTGGCTATAGAAGATAATAGCTTTTTTTATTTTGAAGATGGTTCACAACAATTCAGCAAAGAAATTGTAGAAGATTTCAAACTGCCTGTTTCTTTAAAATTAGGATCACCTGATGATTATGATAAAATTAAAAATTTTATTTTGTATATTGAAACGAACGATGGTATACCTATTGACAATAGCATGCCAGCAAAAAACAGGCCATACACAAAGGAATACATAAACAAGCATGATCCAATAAGAGTTGAGGTTTTATTAACAAAACCTGTAAAACTACAATTTGATCATAATTTTATAGTTTTTAATAAGTTTCATAAGTCAGCAAAAATTACGATCAAAAATGAAGGTAACAACGACATTAAAATAATAAAAATAGATCATGATAAAAATATTGAATTTGATAAAATTTCTACAATTCCTAAATCTGCATCAGTAATTATTGAAATAAAGTACAATGGACAAAATCTCCCTAATAAGCGCCTACTTAACGCAGAAGTGTTTTATGAAATTGGAAGTTCAATTTTCTCAGAGAAAATACATTTTTTTCTCTGCGGGAAAAAGGATAATTCTGGTGTAAGGCCTGATAACATAGTTGCTATTGACTTTGGCACATCGAAAATTACAGGTGCTTATTTAAATCTTCGTAACAAAGAAAGCGAGATTAAAAATATTGAAAAAGACAATAAAGAAATCCCCTCATGTATGGCTTATGAACGTGAAGGTAAATGCTTTATTGGAATTGAAGCCCAAGCACGTAAAAGAACCGAAGAATACGTAGAAAGAATTAAGACACATCTTCGCGATGAGAATACTATAACTTTTAGTTATAGGTCACGTAGCCCTGCTAATGATGAAGATATTCACAAGAAGGATATTACCAAGGTTGTTACCGATTTTTTTAGGACATTTAAAAATAAATATCTTTTAGATGTATTAGAAAACGATGACGGCTTTGAGGCAAATAATATGTATATTTTCACTCTTCCTATTCTTGATGACAGTGAAGATGGGAACGGGGAACTGTATGAACGGCAAAAGCAAGTAACTCTAGCATGTGCAAAAGAGGTATTTTTTAGCGAAGACTCCGAGGAAGGAGATATAAATACACTAAAAGAATCCGAAGCTGCCATGTTTTTTATAGTTGACATTATTTTAAATAATATCAACAATAAATTGAAAAATATAAATTTAACTCCCGGCAGGACAATATGTATTTTTGATTACGGTGCCGGTACTCTTGATATTTCATTTGGAACTTTTTTTATAGATGATAATGATAAACCTAATCTTGAAAATATTGCCAACATTGGTTTGTTTACTAAGAATGGTGACACAAAAGCAAAAGCTTTAGGCGGCGATGATATAGATAAAAATATGCTGAAAAAATTCGCCGCTGATAATAACATTATATTTGTTGAAGACGAGACCTTTGGTAAAATAGTTACAGACGGAAGCAACGCTTATGAGGAGGTGTCACACGACAGTTTAAATTTAGCCATTAGAGATGTTAAAATTAACCTTTCTAAAAATTGGAATAATCCTGACTGCGCAAAGGTGGTTGTTGATCCAACACCATATCAAACCGATTATGCGGGAGAAAAGCTAGAATTTAAAAAGGATGTTTTTACTAAAATAATTGATGAAGATATAGAGGCGGCAATAAAGGCAATGCGTAAGATAATGGATGAAAAGAATATTGTAAGATTAGATTATATATTTCTCGTTGGGGGATCAAGTTTATTAAAAGAAATAAAAGAAAAAATGGTTAGTGAGTTTGGTAACAAAGTATACAGCCCATATGACTATGGATGTGATGACACTGAAGATGAAAATGATGATGAGGTATATGAAAAAATTAAACATATGGCAGTTCATGCGGTAGCTCAAGGAGCTGTCTTATCGTACAAAACTAGATTTGAAAATACGTTGAATTTTGACATAGAAATTCGAACTGGAGATAACGAACATGGTAATAAAAAATTACTTAAATTTGAAAAAGGCAACCCAATTCCAATACATACAAGAGAAAGATTATATTCTTTGGATGACAGTGAAAATACATTTAGTATAATAGCAAAGATAAATAATCATGAATACATTTTAGACAGAGTAATTATAGATTCCTCAAAAATAGATAACACTGATATATTTATTAGAGCAAGTATAGACAATAAACGTAAATTATATTTCGAATTTAAATATAGTAAAGAAGAGGAATATAAACCTCTAAACGAATTTGATGTTATTGTTTGAATTGAGCCGAAAGGAGGATAAATAGTTGAATGAACCTATAGATTTTATAGCTATTATAAAGAAATTAGAATCAGAAAAAGACCATTTTTCTAGTATTGCAAAAAGATATACAAATTCTACTCAAATTGCTGTTATTGATAAAATTCTTAATATTCTTGAGCTCATAGGTTATGATGACAATACTCGTAATCAGTCAGAACAGAATAAAACGAAAAAGACTTTATTTACAATAAGCTTTCAAAAGCATAATTCGTCTTATAAAGTAGTTTTCCGGAATATTCCACCGTTTAAAAATTTCAATGAAAACCTAATGTATGTCTTAACAAGTATTGATGTTCTTTTATCGCCATTAAAAAAAGCAAATCCTACTGAAAAAAATAAATGTTGTAGTTTTTTACAAGATTTTTATAAGATTATTGATCATATTTTATTTATGTGCGAAGAAAAGAAAATACTGGCGATCGGGCAGTCTCGAACTAATGATCTAATCAATTATAGAAGAGAAATTAAAAAGTTTGAAGATACTATTAATAGTGATCAATCACAACGTCAGGTTATCAAACCATATTATGCTGATAATGCCAATATTAGACTGACTGATCATGATATATCACCATACAATTATGCTTCAGAGCATGAATTACGTAAAGAAATAGCTGATTTAAAAGATCAGTTGAAACAAGATGGAGAAAAGGATAAAGAAATTACTAATTTAAAAAATAAGCTGGAACAAGTCTATGAAAATAAAAACATAGCGATCAATGAATTAAACAATCAGTTAGACCAAGCTAAAAAAGAGAAAGATATCGAGATAAAAGATTTAAAAAAACAGCTTGAACAAGTCTATGAAAATAAAAGCATAGAGATCAATGCATTAAAAGAGCAGTTAGGCCAAGCTAAAAAAGAGAAAGATAGCGTTATAACAGATTTAGAAACACAGCTTATACAATCCAAAAATAAAATAACTGATTTAACAGAACGACTAAAACAAGCCGAAGATACAGACGGTAAAATAAAGGATATAAATAAAATTATTAATATTTTTGAAGATAACAAGTATTTAAAAGAATTATACCTTTTTTTAAATTCAACTGAAAATTATACTAATCCAAGTAAGTTGAAACAATTTATCGTCAATAGTGATGAAGACAAGATAGGGGAATTATCAAGATTTTTAATTGAGGAGCATAATGGTTCTGATATTAATAATGTATTTTTCAATAACATGAAAGCAAAATTAAATAAAGCTGGGATATATCCTCTGGATTTAACCAAAGATGCCCTAACTGAAACACAATATAAAGAAATAAAGAAGGAACACTCTTTAGATGGAATGATAGATATGCAAGAGCAAGATTGTTCTAATAAGGATAAAGATAATACATATAAATTTGTTGGGGACTGCATAGTTTTTCATAATAGTGATATTAATTGTTATCAGCCTGCAAGTAAAGTGAAAGTTAACCACTATACTTTTAAATTAAGTTTTTCCGGATGGCTGAAAGAACAGAAAGACATAAACGATTTATTTAACCTGATGAACGAGATGAATATACCTGACAGTAATGATGAAGAGGCCAGAAAGATATTTGAAAATTGGATTAGAACAAATAACTTTTTGAGTTATAAGAATTTTGAAAATTTAGAAAATGAATTTCAGCAAGAAGAGAATACTGATATATTATTTGAAAAATACCATGCAAAAGTTAATGAATCTGAACAGTGGGAGTGGAAAAAATTGTGGGGGAAATTAATAGAACGTATTTTGTCATTGTTTAGTTCATATAAAGATTTTGATGAGGCATTCATAAATTGTACGGATTATAATAAATATTACAATATACTAAAATCTGAGACACGCTACAATTTTTCTCTTCAGGAAGATAAAACCCATACAGAAATTAGCAAAGTTATATCTAAAGGCAAATTTCGAAAAGAAAACGGAAAGAATATTGTATTTCGTAAATGTGAAATAGAAGCAGTTATATATCAGAGACCATCGGCATTAGAAGGTTATGAAATTATAGTTAAGTTTTTTCGGAAATTAAAAGAAAATAGCACAAACATAAACGACAACACAATAAATTCTATAATAAATCAATTGGAAACCAAAAAGAAACAAACCAATATAGTTTATGAGATTGAATCGGTTCATAATGATAAAGAATTAATTAATTTGGCAAAAAAGAATAAAATCGCGCTGCATAGGATTATTGAAAGTGAAAAAGATGCGGAAAGTATATTCCAAGAAAAAATTATTGATAAAGTGATAAACGATATTGATGAACCGGAATTAAAAGAATTAAATGTATTCAAAAAATATTTTAAAGAGGAGTGGAAAATACTTAAAGATAAGTTACATCAAATGGGTATCGGAGAATTAGATATAAGATCAAAAATCGAAAAGAAAGGAGAAATTCTTCCTGATCCTGAACAAGGAGAAAAATGTAAAGATGATTGGGATCGTTATGCTTATACAGGCGACATAAAAGGCGATTATAAAACTGTTGCTGAGGTTATGACATACGGGATTCAGGTGAAAGGAGAGCTTTTAATTCCTCCGAAAGTTACAATTTTCTGATAATAATACATTGTACTCGTAAGTATAAAAAGAGCATTGGAAGGAGATTATTGTTATGAATTTTTGGACAAATATTGTTATTATTATTTTCGTTGTATTAGGTTTGCTGAGTATAGAGGTGGTAGGGTTATACTTTTTGTTTTCACACTTTATAAAACCTAAAAATTCCGGGATACTTATACGGTGTCTTTGGACTTTGTTTTTTGCTACTTTTCTTTCATATCTTCTATTTTTAAGTCCATATGAAATAAGGACACATTTTATAGAAGTAACAAGTTTGTGGTTTTGGATTTTAATGGTAGTTTGGCTTATTGTAATATTGGCCATATGGCTTTCTATGATACAAAAAGATGACAACAATCATAATCAGCATTCATTATTTTAAGAAGAAAGTGGTGTAAAGTATGAGAAAAGCATTAATACTGGGAACGGGCGGAACAGGCGCAAGGGTAATATCAAGAGTAGCGGATTATATTGCGGTAAGAAGGAAAGAAAATATTAGTAACTTGGATTATTTAAAATATTATGAAATAGATACCGCATCGGCGGCAACGAACGATTTTAGCGTCCCAAAAGCAAACGCTAATTACACTCATCTACAAGTTGATGACAGCAAAACAAGGGATTTTAAAAGCCAGCATGAGCAGGGAAAACATAAATGGATGGACAATGACTTATGCAGCGAACTGGGATCAATCACAGATGGAGCTGCCGCAACTCGTATGAAGGGCAAATATGCCTTTTTACATCATTATACAACTATACGTAAAGAAATAACAGCTAGATTGGATAAATTAAAAAAACACCAACTGGATGATGATAAGCCTAAAACACAAATATATGTAGTAACTAATTTAGCTTCAGGAACAGGGAGCGGCTGTTTTGTAGATCTCGGCATTATGGTTAGAGACATAATAATACAAGGAAACTATGATAAAAATAATGCACTGTTAAGAATGACGCTTATTGTTACTTTACCGGCAGATTATAGTGAAGAAGATCACCTAAGAAATTCTCAGTATGCACTTGAAGAGTTAAATTACCATATGATGGGTAACCCATATAAAGTTGATAGAGTTGATGGACAGGGCGAGATTTCTTTTAAGGGAAGCAAGATTTTTGATTATGTTTATATTATTGGTAAAAGAGATACTAGCGATAAAAGCAGGGATGATTTTGAAGTCCTGATAAGTGAATATATATACAATGATATTTATTCATCCTCAGCAGATATACGTGATGGAGCCAGAGATAATTTAAAAAACCCTGAAATAACAAAAATAGATCCAGTTGGTCAAAGGCCATTTTACATGAGTTTTGGATTATCGGTAATAGAATACCCATCATCCAGTATTTTAGAGGCGGCTTCATATAAATGCATTGTACAATCTCTCAAAAATTGGATTCAGCCATCGGAACAAACAAGCTGTTCAAATTATGAGGTTGGTTATTTCGAAAGTGATATTTATAATGATATGAAAAAAGAGTGCGATTTTAACGACATTAAGTTGAATTATTCAGTAGCACTCGCGCATTCTATAGATGAAGCGCAAAAAAATTTCAAAAGAAATGATTATGATGTTACATATTTGGAGGATTTAGTTAATGCTTTTAAAGATGCTTTTAATTCTGAACCGGTATCGGTGGGTAAAAATAAATTGCTTCAAAGCGGGTATATTCACCAGATAATAAAAACAAATAATGAAAAATTAATTAACAGTCTGTCAGATGCAATAAAAGAAGACGTTTTAGAAAAATTATTTTCAGGAGACGTTGGAAGCATTGATAATGCTATACATAGTGTTGAAGCAATTATAAGAAAAATAGATAACTTGCGAGGTTCACCGATAAAAAACTCGCCTTCCAAGGACAAAAAATTTCAAGAAATATATATAAGTATAGACAAAATTAAAAATGATCCACTTTTACCTGGTAAATTATTTAAGCAATCGCCTATACTAAAACTACTTAATAATTTTTCTGAAGTTTTTAATGAATATACAAGTGATAAAATTGATAGCGAAATATCAAAAGTATTAAATATATCCGCAACTACAACAGAAAAAGAAAAAAAAGATAAGCTTCTTTATTTGCTAAAAGAAAATATGGAAATGTTCAAAAATAATATTGAAAGATTCAAGAGAAAAATGGAAGCATGGAAAAAGGAATCAGAGCAAAAATTTAAGGAATCTATTAAAACTCCCAGTGTAAACGGATATGTGGTAAATATAAATAAAATTGAACAGCTCGCTAAAGCTACTTATGATGACTTCAAAAATACTTTCCCCGCTTTTGATAAAGAATTCTCGAGTTTTTTAAAAGATAAATATAAAGAAGAATTGAAGGAAGACCAAGTTAAGGATTTTAATTATACAAATAAAGATATTTTTAGTAAAGTAAAAGATATACAAAAGGGTCATATTAAAAGTGAAGATGTTGTTGATGCTTTTTTAAAGGAACAAAAAGACAAACAAGATAAATCATTTGACGATAACGATTTTTCTTTTGCTCACTCGGAAGTAAACAATGTGTACAGAAAGTCTGATTGTTTTTTACAAATAAAAGCTAGAGACGACGCTTTTGCAATAAGCAGTAAACTTGAGGAAAAATTGAAGTGGGTCTTTTATCCGGATGGAAAAGATATAAACAGCGAAAGTGACGCAAGAAATAGTAATAATAAATTTGCTAAAATTCTTAATGATATTCCAATTATTAAAACAGATGAGGAATGGGTACATAAAAGCCAAAGCAGTAATAGTACCTTAGCCGGTAATGTAAATAACAAAGACATGGTTATATTCTTAGAAGAAAGAGGTTTATTTCCAATACGTTTTCTTGAAATTTTGCACGACCCTAGAATGATAAATGCCGCAAAATTTAAAAGCAGGTCCAATTATTGCATCAACCAAAGATATGAATCGCTTATTCCACCCAACAAAAGTGTGCAGGATGAAATCAAATTACTTCTGATTAGAAGCATTGCTGCCGAAGTTATTACCTTAAATGTTACCGAATTTACAATAAATCAAGCTGTTAAACAATATTTAACAGAGAAAGAAAGGGCTTTTTCTGTACCAACTAAATATCGTCCAGCTATTGCTGAACTATTAAATAATGAAAACAGCAAACACCTTCTCGGAAGACTATTTACGGATCATTATCAAGGGAAAATTTACGCTAATGACGATGAATTTTTTTCCGACTATATTTCAAACCTATTCACTTTGAAATATGAGCCTCAAAAAATGGGATTAATTGTTAATAATGAAGAGCGTGAACAGATCAAAATATTGATTAACAGTGAAATCGAGGGTGATAAAAAGAAATGTGAAAAATGGAATAGTTTGTTTAGAACGATTGAAGTTATGACTTTGGGCGGCGATGATTACATTTATAATGTTGAATTTGATCCTAACACTATGGCTTTTTACTGCGCAAACGAGACTGCCGACAACGGGAAATGCGGTCTCAAACTCGGTGATTTAAATCAAGAAGAGATTATCAGAAATAATGTTAGGATATGTCCAAGTTGTGGATGTGAATTGAAAATGAAAAGAAGCTATGCGGAAGATATTCACAATGCGGATAGATAGAATAAAAAGGAGAGACTGTTATGAATACGCTTTGTCCTAATTGTAACTTCAATATAGATGAACTCATAAATAGATTAAAAAGCTTACCAAACACTAACGGGATAAGAGGCAGTGTCAAATATGTAAATTACTGCCCCCTATGTGGGCAGATGCTTAAACAAAGATGCCCTTATCCCGGATGTGATAATACACTGCTTGTTAATTCTTTAACAAAGTCATGTTCAGAATGTAATCGTGAAATAGTTTTTTGTGAAAATTGCCATAAAATTAATAAGATTACTGAATATAAATGTGTTGAATGTAGAAAAAGTATAAAGAAAGACAATGTATTTTTAAAGAATTTTGCAAATTATTGCAGAACAAATGTGTATACTGTAAATGAGACAATAGATGTTCCTCAAGAATTTAATAACAGTGTATATGTCAATGCTAATTTTTCAAAGTCGGTTATCGCAAACGGAATAATATATTATTGGAAAAAGAGTAATAATGAAATACAACTGTCAAGCCGCAATATATCTGAACTATTTGACAGCGGCAGATGGGGAGAAGAAGGATGCGGGTATAAGGCTCATGCCGGGTTAAGTGATATTGATAATATTGAAATTTTCAATCGGTATGTAGTTACCGTTATGAAAAATAGATTATTAATAAATTCGGCTGATGATAAAAGAATAATTCAAGATATCAATATAAGGGACTTAGCAGAAAATAAAGAGGAAGGATGTGATTACAAAGCCGCGATGTTAGGTGACATATTAATACTGGTGATTAAGAATTCAAGCAGAACACAAACTATAATTTCGATTGATATTGATCAAAATGTTACAAAAACAAAAGAACAGAGCAGTATAGAAGAAAAAAATTCTATTTCAGTTGACGCTGATCCGTTAGTTATTAATGACAGCAGCGCTTATTTCGCGGGATATGACGGATATTTTTATAAATTTGAGCTTGACAGCGGTTTAAAAGAATTGCGTATTCATAAAATTGATTTAAAATATCCTGACAATTTTCCGAGGGGTCACTATTGCGCGAATCAAATTGTCGCTGCGGAAAAATGGATTTATTTATTTTTAAATAACGCTACTGCTGCAAATTTATTTTTCTTTGATAAATCTAACCCGAATTCTTGTTCCGTTGCTTTTTTAAGCAGCAAAACAAATACAGCGCGGCTGAATAAAGTTAGTTTTTACGGTGAGTATTTTTACTTTTTTGAAGAGATCAAAAATTTGGATGGAAGTTCTCAGCTTCGTTTTTCTCAAGCCTTAATTACTAATTTTAATAGGTCTATTCCTCTAAAAAGCAATTTTCATTCACCTATAGATTATTATATCGCGGTATTGCAAGATACTCCATATTTAATATATATGGAAAGAGTCGATATTCCTAATCAATTAAAAATTTACCGCCAGCCAATAAGCAATAGCGCAAACAATGAGCCAAGAAATAAACGGTTGTCCGTAACTGATAATTGTGACGATTACGAATTTCTCTTTTTTAATAATTATATTATCGTATGTGATCATGCCGCTAACAAAATTATTGTAAAAGACTGGACAACTGACAATTAGTATAAAGATTAGACAGGAGAGTGTAGAGAATGAAAAAAATAATAAGCACCTTAAAGACGCTTAACTATAATATAAAACAAGTTATATGGAATATCTATAAGCTTCTGCATTGCAGTAACTTATACGTTGTTTTACAACCTCTTTGTAAGATAAATGCGGTGCGCACTAGGGGCATTAATCCCTCTTATAAATCTTTCAGCACAAAAAAACAAGGAACCAACTCTGTGGGGTTTTCTGCGTTGTGGGTTCCCTACTTTGGTTTTATATTTATTATACTTTGCGTTTTGAATTTTGCGGTTATTCCCGTTTCCGCTGAGGAATATGAAAAAGTGGAGTGTGTTATTTTATTAGATGTAAGCGGGTCTATGGGGGCTATGGAAGGAACAAATGAATATGTTCCAGCGAAAGGTTCTGATCCTATGGCGGACGGTACCAGGATTTCTTTGGAGGCAATAAAAGCTTTTACTTTTGAATGTCCTCATTATGTATCTGTAGAATTATCTCTCATAGTATTTAACGACAAATTTGTTACAGTTACTAAATCACCTGTTAATATTAGTACAAAAGAAGGGAAAGCTTCGCTAAACAAAGATTTGGATAATATTTTCAACAATAAAATCAGCGGTGACATTAACTGTTGGAGCGGCAATACCGATATTGAGCAGCCTTTAGAAGAGGCAAAAAAAATTTTAAGTAAAACAACTGATAAGAATATAAAAAAAGGTGTTCTTTTATTTACTGACGGGGAACTATATTTTATTGACAAAGAAGGAAGGCGGGATCAGATGAAAATTGATAAATCTAAAAAGAAATGTGAGGATAAAGTAACAGAATTCAAGGAAAAAGATATAAATTTATTTATAATCGGATTGATAAGCGAAGAACAAAATGACGAATCTTCAGACGATCCCGATAAGCTGGTTGAATTCTTAAACCGTCTGGGCAAAAAAGCAGGCAGAGATCCACGTATAGTATATAAGAATAAAGGTGATAAATTAGATAGAATACATGAATACTTTCTTGACTTTTATAGCGCCTTAATAGGCGGTACCACAATAGAACCGCCTATTGAAATCAAAATAGACGGTACGATGCAGGAAAGGCCCTTTAACATTTATGGAGAAATTACAAGAGAAGTTAATATTTTCGTGAGTACAGATAAAAAGTTGGATGAGATTAAGATTTATCACAGAGGCGATGGTGGCAAGAACTCAGAAATGACATACGACAAGAATGTTACAATTGAAAAATCAGTTAAAGTTGCCAATGTAAAGGTAAAAGATCCTCCTGATGGAGAGCTGGTAGTTGCTTTTCAAGGGACTAAAAATGATATCGCTAAAATAACTCCGATTTATTTACACAAGGTAGCCCTGGAATGCTTAAAAAACGATACCGGTAATACTTTTGATGTTTATCTAAAAAATGAATTTGAAAACAAGCGTGTAGAATTACAACGTATTTACGAAGATGCTGATTGTTCTTTTATGCTTATTGATAAACAAGGCAAGGAACAGAAAGTAGAAGGAAAGATAAACAAAAATGGGGATGGATATACAGTTGATATATCTAATGCGGGTGAAGGGGAATATTCATTAGAATCACTAATGAATTTAAAAGATTATTTTTCATATTCTAACACATTTACCGGGATTATGGTTGAACCTGAAACGATAGGAGCTCCTTCAACGGAAAACACCGTAACAGAAAGTGCAGTTGCCGCTGAAGACACTGTTGAATCTACCAGTACTCCAGGCACCTGTATTGTCGGCAGCGGCAGCCGGCTGGCCGTTCTTATATTAGGAATAATAGTAATGTTAATATTGGCATTTTTAATTTTTAGCTTTAAAGAAGTAAAGCATAAAATAATATTTATGGATGGTATAGATAAAAGGAAATGCACTATAACCAGGAAAGATCCATTTTGGATCACTACAGACGAATACGCAAAACATGATAATGATAGAATGTATGTAGTAGACTGCCGGGGGAAAAGTTCCTTTGAAAATAGAGGAGATCTTGCAAAAATAGAAGCTGTATACAGTTTTCTGCCATTGCCAAGGTTTTATAAAAAAATTCGTATTATTGATGAAAAATGTAATGAAGATGAAATAAAGATGGATCCCATAGAAAATCCAATCAGTCCGCCGGATAATATATACCTTAATTTTACAAGTTCAGAAGGTGAGTTTTTAGAAGTGAAATTTACTTATAATGAATAGCAGGGAGAATTATTATGATCTGGACAGAAATTTTACAAATGGTCTTCGTTATTTTAGTATTATTTACTGTAGAGGTGATTATATTTTATCTTTTAATTTTGCACGCATTTAAATCAAAACCTAAAAATGCGGGAACATGGATTCGAGTATGTTGGACATTGTTTCTAATATCTGTTAGTACATACCTTATACTCTGGAGCCCTGACCCCATGATAAAAACACACGCCTCATTATTAAGCAACTTATATTTTTTGATTCTTATGTTAACAGTTTTAATTTGCCTATGTGTTATTTGGATCTCGATGGCATCAAGAAGCAGGAACTAGAGTTAATCAAAAACAAAACAGCGAATTATATACGACGGCCACACATTTAAAAGGAGGAAATTTTAATGCAAAAAGGACTTTCTATATTTGTTATTTTTGCGCTGATAGCTGTTATGACCGCAATGGCGTTGTTAAGTTCTTTTGATAAGAATAGTGATAAGAACAAAATTGAAAGCAGGTTAAAAGCTTTTGAAGCGGCATGTAACAATCTGGATTTTTACGAGATGGTTGATTGCTGTGATTCAACGACCCAAACTATATGCAAGGCAGGTGACGCGCTTGTATCAATAGTTAGCAAAACTGACATGGTTGATTGGGTAACCTTGATAATGGGCGGGATCAAGCTGTTATCACCTCCAAAAAATACAACAGTATACATTTCCATAAATACTCTTATTTATCCAAGCAAAATTTCCGCTAAAGTCTATATTGATTTGTATTTCGGCGATGAAAAATATGAGGTAACGCTTGAAATGATAAAAACTGATGATGATTGGTATATTAATATCCCATCTTCAATCCGTAACAATATTGAACTAAAGGTTAAAGGCTGAAACTGAAGATTATTATATGTTTTGGAGGGAATAGGTATGAAAGTAATAAAAAAACTCATTATCATTTTTATAGCAGTGTCTGTCTTATTTTCCGCTTTCACTGCTTTTAACGCTGCGGATACCGGACAAACTGAAGATGATGATAAAACGAAAATCACACAAGAGGTTGTTGTTGGTATTGATTTGACTAATTCGCTGTCAAAACAAGATCTTCAGTATTGCAACCGTGCGGGAAATTTGATTTTAAGTTACTTACCGGATGACGCAATATTCGGTGGATTCTACTTCGCAAATTACTACAGGGATCAGGATGACAATAATTATTGGAACATATCTTTCTCTGAAACTGAAGCATTACCAAAAGGTCCTAAAAATTCAGATACCGGAGATGAATACAAAGAAAACTTCAAACCTGTCAAAGACTATACAGAAGATGATTTGTTCAATTGGAGTGAATTTGTGGATCCTAACGAACCTTGGTGTTACACCAATTTGGAAAAAGCAATGTACAAAGGGCTCAGTAAATGGAAAGAAAGTACTGGCAGTTATAAGGAAGCTGATCCTAGCTGCCGGCGGACAATCGTCCTTATCACAGACGGGAAAATTGATATCGGTGACGAAAAACATAAGGATATGACAAAAATAGATACTAAGCTAGGAAATCTTACACAGGAGGAATTCGCTAAAAAGGAGATTGTAAACCATGCAAGAGAAGCTTCTAACCACGGTATTAATGTCTTATTTGTTCATGTTGGGGAAAATTGGGAGATCAACAAAAATGATCTAAAAGAATATCTTACTGTAGACGGTAAAGAGCCAAGGATTTTGGATGGAAACGAAAGTAACCTTACATATAACGGACACATGATTGTGTACAAACCTCCAAGCGATCTTTCGGATTTTTTCTTTAATTATTTTAAAAATTTTGACAAAGACGCGTTTCAATATGAAATATACGAAGACAATACCGAGTTTAAGGTTGAAATCCCAAAGATTGCTCCAAGTAATTTACGATTTGTGTTGTCCGGACAAGATTTGCTAAATGAAGAAAAGATGACACCTCCAACAATAACACTTAACGAACAAGAATTACCGATTAAAGATAACTGGATCATCTCAACTAACAATTTTTCATTTATTAAGATACCGGATGAATTTGTCAAACCAGGTAAATGCAAAATACTAAGTTCAACAATATGCAGTTCTATAGTGGTTACATACAACTCTATTATACCCCATATGAAGACAGAAAAATTCAAATCATCTATATCCCCCAAATACAAAAAGGTTGCCGGAGAACCGTTAAAAATATCTTTTTTTACTGACATATATATATGGTGAAAAACAATTACAATTGGACACAAAGCCTGTCAATAACTTGCTGAGGAACAGTGTTAACCCAGAGGATAAAATCA
>JGI20171J29575_12612414_pt1 | contig 15222 bp, 16 predicted proteins | sample TergutNc150P4_FD_29575 | JGI IMG/M metagenome (IMG submission 29575)
AAAATCCTCGTTAATACACAAAGTATTGCCTCGAATTTTTGTGCAAAAGCACCAAGCCAATTTGTAAGAATTGGCTTTATAAATCCTGCGTCGCGCTGGTGCGGCAAGCAGTTTCCGGAGGTACCCTAATGTTTTTATAGCTTATCTGTGGTGTACATAGTTGTTATTACTTTGTTTTTGAAAGATAACTGCGTGCACCTCAGGTGCTTTAGTGACTTAAGTATTGATAACAGCAATAAAAGACAAGCTAATGTTAAAGAAAATATCGAATAGCTGCTTTCCTTGCTGCTATAACTTAAGTAAGTTTTCACAATTTCTCTGTAAGAGAAATGCGTGCACCTCAGGTGCTTTAGAATAATAAGGAGGAAATAAACTATGCCATGCCAAACAAACACATCAATGAAATGTCCCTGTACATATTCCTGCCAAAACCACGGAAAATGCTGCGCCTGTATCGCTTATCATCAGCCTGACGGTGATTTCCCGGCCTGTTTCTTTTCCGCCAAAGGTGAGCGTACTTATGACAGGAGCTACAAAGCGCTGAAAAAAGATAGGGAGAACTAAGGATCTGTGAAAAAATAACATGAACGCGATCGCTGGATTTTTTGCCCTCAACTTCGTTGTCGCCCTTGCCAGGCATCAGGCTGTATGCGTCCTCCGCCCGTTGCGGACAAAAAATCTTCTGCGCTTATTGTCCAGCTTATTTTTTCACAGATCCTAAAATATGCCGATTGATTAAAAAACATGAGGCGCTGAGGTGCCCATGATTCAAAATCATCAAATAATCATGTCGGCGATTATTTCAGCGGTTTCTTTTGCGCTGATATCGCTTACATCAATTTTTCCAATTGCGTTCTTATAAAGCGGTAGATATTCCAAACTGCGGTTGATAATATCAGGTTCACGCAATCCAGCCGCGATCTCTCCCGCTAACCGCTGGCGCAGGGATTCTTTGCCGCAGACAAGGGAGTATTCAAATACCCGAAACGATATCCGCTGTAAATAACTCAGCGGTTCGGTAATATCAAGCACCGTGTTGCGGTCTTGCATCACCCAGCAAAAGATGATATTTTTATAAGCTGAGCAAGTTAGAAAATTTGTGAGCAGATGAATAATGTTATCAAGAACCATCGTCTTGGTCTCATCATTTACTACGAGTGGATTTGCGTTCCAGCACCAATCTCCGTCCAGAAATACAGCATTAGGAAGCAATTTCTGCAGTTCGCGGGAAACAGTGGTTTTTCCTACACCCATCGCGCCGCGAATCATAATCAGATTTTTCATCATTTACAGTTCACTCTCAATCGTTTTTCGTGCGGTCTATTGTAGAAACTTATAGTTTTTTTTCATTTTATCATAATTTCGAATTCAATTACTATACGCAGACATAAAAAATCACGTTAGTTTTATAAACAAAAAATAAGTAATTACAAAAATAATTGGTAAAAATTAGTTGCATCTTGTCAAATTCTGTGTTAAAATATTAATTAAAACCACAATCAACCTGATACGTCTTGATTGATACTGAGAAGACAATTGTTGTATACCATTTTACCTTATTAATCTCTTTTATCTCATAACTCATCAAAAATTCAGTGCGGTTTTACACTTTTGAGAAATCAGCCAGAAAGCGAGATATTACAAATGAGTAATCATGCAGAAACAAAAAAAATTTCGTATCTATACTCTCCCCCAAAGCATATTACGCCCTTAGGAGAACCTCCGGAAAGCATAAACGCCTTTTTGGAAGATGCTATTGTTAGGCGTGATATGCTGACGACGCTGCAAAATAATATGTGTGCGGAGTTACGTTATCCTATTACAATTGTTGAGCTAAAGCCGTGTAGACATCCTGACAATGAAAAGAAAAGTATAAATTTAGTCAAAGCATGCAGAAACGATTCAAATTTGGATGTTGTGTCTCATAGACGTGTTTGCCGGAACCTTAGAAAATGCTTGGGCGCCAAGCGATGTTTTCTGTGTGATGATTTAATAGCGCGCCTTTTTGAGAATGTGAAAGTAAGCAACATGGGAAAAGATGTTGTCCGGAATATAGGGAAATTCAAGGAAAGCCTTGTGGGGAAAAAATTCTACTCTCGCGTAGAAGGAAAGTCACGCGTCTATTATGATCATCTAATGCCAATATTTGAAGATGATGCTCCACACTGCTACATAAAAACTATATGCCCTATGAGCGGCTATACTGAGTTGGCATTTCCCATAATTGTGGATGATAGTGTTATGGGTGTTGTTTTTATAGGGCAGATTTCTGTGAAAACTCGACAAAAGGGATATGACTGGAATAAGGAAGCATTTGTTGAAGAGAGCGTACGCGACGCATTTTTAAATAGTATTGATGTACAACAAAAATTGCAAGAATATATAGATGAAGTACCAAAAAGAAAAGCGAAGCTTCATCCGAAGTGTAAAACTAAAGAGGAAATAACTGACTATTTACTTAGCCCAGATGTGCCCAATAAAGATGAACCTCACCTTCCTATTGATATAGACGCTCCAGACACCAGATCCGTTGGAGTAACTAAAAGCGATGAGCGTCTAATATTAGATGATACAGCTGGAAACTATAATAAACCAAATAGCTATGAAAAATTCATTGAAGATGTTAGTCTTTCTGTAAAGGATTTTGAAAAAAGATTGCAAGATGAACTTAAACGTGCGCGCGAGAAATATATTTATGATTATATCAATGGCGACAATGGTGCACAACATATCTTTTATAAAAACATGAAAGATGTACAGGAGATGCTTAATAAGGATGCTTTTTCCTCAAAACCGCTTCAAAAATTTTGGAAGATATTAGAAGATGTTATGTCTGAACTAATTGATGCATTGGAAATATCAAATGTAACTATCTTTGGAACATCGGAGATTCATCCTACACCCTCGGGTAATAGTAAGCTCAATACAGAAAATCGCCTTGAACCTTTGATGTCATCAGGTTTTATAGCAAAAAATGAGGGCATTTATTTTGATATGTCTATGGTTGATTCTGCCACCATCCCTAATCCTAATAAACCGGAAGAATTTTATAATGATTCCTCACCTTTTCACAATGGCATACAGTGCCAAGATGATTCAATCAAGAAGAAATTGTCGAATAGTATTAAACATTTGATGTCTTTTCCTATGAGCGGAAAGAAACGGCTGCCCTTGGTCACTCTTATATTATATAACAGCAAAGATAAACCTAGCAATATGACCCAAATAGTGTCGAATAATCTTCGAAACTTTCTGACGAGCATTTTTTATATCTATTCTTCTATTATAGGTTTTATAGCGGAAAGCCGAGCGTCAAATGCGATGATGATATATAGACATGAAACATCGCAACTTGCAGCTGCAATAAATAAAATAAATCTGAGATACATCAAACCGGAAAACTCTATTATTGCTGTTTCGCGCCAAAACTCATCTGCCGTTTTCGAAACCATACAAGAATGTGTAACAGCATTAAATAAACTATCAGAAATGTTGGGAACCAACGATGCATCAAACGCGGTTAATGAGCAATTGCTAACTACTATTTTCAAACATGAAATTTCTCGGGTTTCATCAGCTTTACTGAGAATTTGCGATAGATATTTTAGGAGTTATTCAAACGATAAAAAGCGCGATATTTACGAGGATATATACAGTTTGTCATTACAACTGCAGTCAATATCCGATAGGATAAAAATAATCCAGCGCAGACATATTCTTGACCCCAAAAAATTTGAAAACATTTTTGTTATCAAGGAGGTATTCTATCGGTGGGCGAGTGCATTTTCTTTGGCCGAAACCGCTCGCTATTTAGAATTCATTATGCCCAGCACTAGCCAGCGGGATGACTTGCGCCCGAGTATTTACAGCGACCTTGTGCTGCTGAATCAAATTGTATTTAACATATTCGGAAACGCTATTAAATACGCATACAGAGGAACAGCTATTTATCTGAACTATGAACGCCTATTTGAAAATAGCAGGCAGAAAATCATAGAAATAGTCGATTATGGAATTGAGATTACAAAGGACCAGGTTAAGCCATATGAATTATATTTTATTGACGATAACGCAGTCGGGTACTCAGACGAAAGCAGTGGTATGGGTCTTTTTGTGGCAAAACAAGCTGTAACGTTGCTCGGCGGCGAAATATCTCACACGTGTAAAAAGGTTTCGGATTTCGTTGTGCCGTACATACAACCGTTTTTAGATATTTGTAAAGAAAATCCTTCAACCGCTTCGGAAAGTTTTATTGAAGAACTAAAAGCCGAACAGAAAAGACTAAAAAGAGAGGGTATATATCAAAGAATATTATCAAATAAGAGAATAACGGAACGCGCGCGAGGCTGCATACCAATAACTGAATCCGAAATAATTGAAGAAATAGAAAATAGAACCGCGACATATGAAGTCAGATTTGAGGTGACGCTTTATGCCTAAAACTATTAACTATTACGATTCTATAAAGCAAATTGATAAAGCGAACCCCAAAGCATGGACGAAAATTGAAAAACATATTGCAAACTGGCTATAACGACAAAATGAGGTGTTCCTAAATGAAAAAAACTATACTTGTAATAGATGATGTCATCACCAGCCTGTTGGATATTGAGGAAGAAGTCGAAAACGCCGGACTTGATTGTGTAATAAGTTATTATTGGAAAGATGCCACATATAAAGTTGACGAATGTTTAAATTCGTTGGTCGGCGTCATTGTTGACTTAAATACACCGGATGGAAAATTTTCAGGGTGGAATTGGCTTGTCAAAAATTTTCTAAACAAAGGCAAAAAGAGAGAACTTGTGGCATTCAACTCATTGATTTTTTCAGCTTATATTCCAGACTTTGACTCTTTGTCAGATAAAATCGTTGACGGTAAGGAGAAAGAATTGTATCGAAAAATTGCAAAAATAAGCAAAGATGACCCAAAAAGTTTCAATAAATTATCGGATTACTTAAAAAAATTTACTTAAAATGCGTTTGGAATATTATATTTAAAGTCATAATACATATAATAGGAGTTAGATAAAATGCCTAAAACTAAGAACGAAGATGATTTTTTGGAACTCATGTTTTCAGAAACCAAGCACAAAAAGAGCTTCTCCGAGCATCTCTGCATTTGGATAATCAACATAATAGGTGTGGTCTGCATTTTGTCGATGATAGTGTTTGCCGCGAAGTTGATTCTTAATCAGAATGACTTAAGTACGATGTGCAACAGTCTATTGAACAATGGCGTTTCTAAAACGGAGGTGGAGGCCATAACGGAATACATCGGCACTATTCACAGTATGATTACCGCTATTAATCACAATGAGATATTGGCGTTGGTTTATTCTATACTCTCTACCCTATGCCTTGGAATAGGTCTGTTTTTTCTAAAAACAGTCTATTCACGACAAAAAGAGATGAAAATAAAAACGGAAAAAATGGCAGATTACATTGATTTATGTGAATTGATAAATTACTTTAATACAATTTGTATTTCCGTGTATAATTATGCTACCCTTTTGAGTATATCTATCAAAAGCAAAATTTCGAATAACAATGAATTTTATTGCCGTTTACGAGACGCCGTTAAGAGGTGCGATAAACAATTGGATTCTATTTTCGAGCTCCGTTCTGAAATACCAAAAACCACGGCTACCACTTTAAGATTTGATTCATTGGGATATGCAAATCAAAGCTTAAAGGCTTTGAAGGATAGCGGTACAATTTGTAAAGAAGATGAGAAAGAGATTAACAGTTTTATAGAAGATATTGAAGAAATTATGGAAAAGCTCCGAAAATAAACGAGAGCAATATTCCCTATCAATAAATAACCGGTTGCGATATTTTCGTGAAGGACACTCTTTTGATTGTCACCTATATTTTGAAATAATCTTTTGGGTACCTTTATGAAATGTAAAAGGATTTACTAAAATTAATGTATACTTAGGATGAAATATCGGGCAGAAAGCGCCGAAAGAAATCCTTTGCCATTATTGTGGAACAGTTCAATTTAAAGCGCATTACAACTGAAATTATAACAACCGAAAATGAAATCGTCAACTATCCCAAATCCGCCGCATATTAAATTTTTCAAAACACTTGCATTTTTTAAGAAATCGGCTATAATATAAATGCAGTTGCAAATCATCCGAAGGGAGAATGGCGATGTATATTAAACGGCACATTGAAGAAGTGCTTAAATCAGCGGTAAATGAAAAAGGCGCACTTTGCGTAACAGGAGCCCGGCAGGTCGGAAAATCGACGGTACTTAAAATACTGTTTGCGGAGCATAAGGAATTGGTATTAGATGAGAGCAGGTTGCTAAGGCTTGCGCTTGAACAACCGGAGGAATTCTTTGAGCAATTTCCGCCGCCTGTGTTTGTTGATGAAATCCAATATGCGCCGTCGCTTTTTCCATATGTTAAAATCCATATTGATAAAACAGGAGCAAAAGGCGCGTTCCTGCTGTCCGGCTCACAGCGTTATGAAATGATGTCCAATATGACTGAGAGCTTGGCGGGCCGGGTAAACCTAATAGACCTTTACGGACTTTCCATGCGTGAAATACTTGGCGATGATTTTCGTGAGGAATTTATGCCGACGCCTGAATATTTGAAAAAGCGTACTCCCAAACCGCTTAAATACAATGAAGTGTGGGAAAATATCTGGCGCGGATTCTTCCCCGAAATCGTGGAGAGCGGCACAGACTGGTCGAGATTTTATTCAAGCTATATCCGCACCTATCTTGACCGCGACGTTTCAAAGCTGGCTCAGGTCGGTGATTTGTTGCAGTTCGAGAAGTTTATGGTCGCTATGGCGGCGCGTACAGGTCAGTTGCTTAATGTTGCCGATATCGCAAAGGATACAGGAATCAGCCAGCAGACCGCTGAAAAATGGCTTTCCATTTTAGTCGCGTCAAACATTGTGTATGTTTTAAAGCCGTATCACAACAATGTCCTGCAACGGCTGATAAAAACACCGAAAACGTATTTCTTGGACACCGGCCTCGCAAGCTATCTGGTCGGCTGGGATAATGCGCAGGTTCTAAAGAACGGAGCAATGGCGGGCGCTATGTTTGAAACTTTTGTCATTGGTGAAATTATCAAGTCATGGACAAATGTAAACGGCGTAACGCCCAACATGAATTTCTATTACTTCCGTGACAGGGACGGCAATGAGATCGACCTGCTTATAAAGCGAAACGGAGTTCTTTATCCTATCGAAATCAAAAAGCATATCAATTGCCACAAGAGCGATATAACCGCATTCAAGCAACTTGATAAAATCCCTGATATGCAGCGCGGCGAGGGCTGTGTTGTTTGTATGGCGGATGATGTGTTCCCGATTACGGCAAATGATAAGGCGGTCGGTGTGCGGTATTTGTAAAGAATTTATCGTACGCTTTATCTCGTTTTTCGCTCGGTCTATTGTAGAAACTTATAGTTTTTTTCATTTTATCATATTTCGAATTCAATTACCATACGCAGACATAAGGGCACCTGTTATCCTGTTTTATCACTACAAACCGGCATAGATTTCGTACAGCCGTTTGATATCTTCTTCTGTGTCAATATAAGTACTGTTGTGCGGCGTTCCGCTCTTAACGATTTTGCCGTCTTTCAAGGCATACAGGGAGTTCAAAGGCAGCTTATGCCAGGTTTCCGTATCCAGCAAGGGGTATGTGCAAAATATCAGCGTTCCCATGCGGTTGCACAAATACAGAGAATTTTTATAGTTGCTGTGCAGGTAAATCTGCTCTGCGTCATAAATTGCCAAGTTGAGTTTGTTGCCCGGAGCCATTTTGCGGATTTCCGTATCCAGTACGTCAAACCGTTGCGCCGCGTTCAGAAAACCGCCATGTTCTGTGGCAGAGGTGTTGATTTGATCCACCAAATATAATAGAATCCGCTCACTGTCGGTGTTGCCGGACTGAGTGTAAAAATAACCGCTTGCCGGATTAAAATCGAAGAGTGTTCCCTGATGCATCAAAACCCATTCCCGCCCTGTATTGTCCCTGCAGGAAAAAGGGTGCGTGTTATGCGCGTCAATGTCGCCGACAGTGGCGTAGCGCAGATGAACAAAGGCGTTTTGCGCCCAAAAGCCCCGTTTTAAGATTTCAGCGAACAACGGGCTTTGATCGGCTTGCTCTGGCGCTTTGATAATACGTGTTTCTTCTGGCATAAGATGCGCCAAGCCCCAGCCGTGTTTATGTATCTGGCTGCCCTGCGCAAATATGCGCAGCACATTTGTTAAATTGTTTTGCGTTTGCCCGACGGCCCCCAGTAATTGGCACATAGACGATTTCCTTTCAAGCACTGACTCTCAATCAATGCCACAGTCTTTTATCAAGTTTCTTTATTAAAACGATTGCTCATTTGAAGGCCTCATAATTCATAGTAATCATATTTAATTAGTATGGTTTATGGTACTACATTATTCTCCCGCTGTCAAGCATTTTAACAAAAAAATTTTAGATGTATTTTATCCCAGTTACTACTCAATTACCTCGCAAAAAAGTGAAGTTGGCTTGATTATTTTGTATATTATACGCATAAAAATCTATTTATACGCAAATTCACGTATAAAAATGGTGTTTCATATCTTATTCTACGGTTTTTAGATGGGTAGCTGAGTAGTAACTTATCCCGTAAAAGCCCCGCATAAGCGTTACGGGAGAAATTGCCATGTCTAAAATTATTTTAGGCGTGTTTCAAATGATGTTGATGTGATGTAAAACAACATGTGTGAAATCATTCATTGTAGGGGCGCATATTATGCGCCCGCAGCTGATACCATCCGCCCCTGCGTAATCCATGTCAACAAAAACATACCTTTTTTGAAACACGCCTTATTTAACCAAGTTGTAATTGAGTACTTTATACTCTCAGCCGATACCCCGCCCCCCATACTGTTTCTATAAACTGCGGGTTTTGCGGATCAATCTCCAGTTTTTCCCGTATATTTTTTATATGTACGACCACTGTACCCGCGTCGCCAAATGCGTCTAACCCCCATACTCGTTCAAAAAGTTGATCTTTATTGTATACGCGGTTGGGATTTTGTGCTAAAAAAGCCAGCACATCAAATTCTTTAGCTGTAAGCAGCCGCTCCTCACCACTTATAAATGCCTGACGGGCATCTAAATCCAATTTAAGCGTGCGGATAATAATTTCTCTTTGTCTTACAGGCCGGTTTTTGGCCGTCAGACGCCGATAACGTGCTAAATGTGCTCCAACCCGCGCTACCAGTTCTCTTGGCGAGAAAGGCTTTTGAATATAATCGTCAGCGCCTAATCCAAGCCCGCGTATCTTATCAATTTCATCACTTCGCGCTGACAATATAATTACCGGCATTTCGGATTTCTTTCGCAATTCCCTTAACACCTCAAAGCCGCTCATGCCTGGCAGCATGATATCCAATATCAATAAGTCATATTCACCAGACATGGCCATGTCAAGACCTTTTGTGCCGCTCTCTGTGTGCCCGGTCTCGTATCCGTGAATACTAAGATAGTCTAAAACCAAAGCGGCAATCTCCGTATCATCTTCTATAACAAGTATTTTCATAACGGTTCCCTCAACAACGGCAGAGAAATACTGGCCATGAGCCCGCCGCTTTTATAATTTTGCAGCCAGATCTTCCCTTTGTGTAAAAAAATAATCTGTCTTGCGATAGATAACCCCAGTCCGCTGCCACCCTTTGACCCGCGGAAAGAATCAACACGGTAAAAACGCTCAAAAACCTTTCGTGTTTCCTGAGGAGGTAATCCGGGACCATTATCAAGCATCGTCATCAAAGCCGTATCATCGTTTTTCTTAACGGTAAACCGCAAAAACGGCTCTGCTTCAGTATATTTCAAGGAGTTTTCCACCAGGTTATAAAACACGCGTGACAGCTTTTGCGTATCTACCGCACAGATCAATCCTTTATCTATATCTGACTCAATACACACCTCGTCCGAAACCTCATTAACAAAGGTTTCCAGCCACTCTCCTACATCAACAGGCTCAAAAGCTAGAGGGGGCTCGTTTTCAAGAACCGTAAGGTAATTTAACCCGTCCACCAAATCTGACATCCTGCGGGCCTTTTTTGCTATTATCCAAGCATAATCCATAATCTTTTCTGGTGTGTCAGCAACGCCATCCAGCACTCCCTCGGCGTAGCCCAATATAGATGTGACTGGTGTTTTCAAATCATGGCAAATGCTGTTCATAATATTGGTCCGTTCAGCTTCTGCCGTTTGAGATTGATTTATGCTGTCTAAAAGCCGTATGCGCATCTCCTCAATAGCATAGCCAAGCTCAGAAAATTCCCCTAATCCAGATAAAATAAGCTCGTAATCCAGTTTGCCGTCTCTAATTTGCTGAGCCGCATATACTAAACGGTTAAGAGGCTCATAAAGCCGCTTTTTCTCAGAATGAGAAATCCATAAAACCCCAAGCACAGAGAATATTAAAAGAAATATACCGGCAGCCGGAAAATATCTTGCCGCTATCTCTGTGATGTTGTAAGACAGCCGCTCCCCACAATAGGGTGCGGCTTGGTTCCAAAATATCAAAAAGGCAAAACATAAGGCTAATGCCATAAACAGCAGCAGTACCGCAAGCTGCAGTCCCCAGTTGCGGTTACGCACAGCCATTACACATCACGCCTTTCAAATACAATCATACCGCCAAATGTAAACACAGCGCCATAACCAAATAAAATCAGGCAAATATTCAGCATCCTGCCGAATGACGGCACACTGCCCAGCCAGAGATTGTGCCATAACAGATAATTGGTAAATAGCAGATCCCGTGAAAGCGGTAATATAAGCGATAAAGCTCCTAAAAACAGCATTGAAAAAATAAGCATGAACATAACAAGTGTACCTGATTTAAACAAAAGCGAAATCAAGGATGAAAATACAATCAAAATAAACATTGGAACCAGTGTCAGCGCGTACGCCCATATTGCGTTGAAAAACGCTTGGGGTGTCCGCACCGCTCCGGAAATAAGTCCTGTAATTTCGCCAATAATAAGTATTGCGGCGAGATACAACGCGACATAAACCAGTATGGCCAATACCTTCGCAAAATAAAGCTTCGCTCTGTGAATTGGTCTTATAAGAGATGCCTTAATAGTTAGATCCGCAAACTCCGTTGTAAACAGATCCGTTGCCCCCATGAAAATTAAAAGAGGAAGCAGTATATTAGCAGACAGCGGAAGGGCCGCGGTAGGTGTAAAACCCATATCTATAGTCAGTGTTTGGCCGCTTAAGGTTGAAATACCGTTCCTTATCATATTGCCTAAAAAGGAATTAAACACACTGAAAAGTGCGCCTAAAACCATAAAAACAATATACTTTTTATGAGTAAAAAGCTTTATGACTTCATTTTTAACAGCGGCTTTCATTATTTTCTCCTCCCTTAACCTGAGATAAATAATAATCCTCTAAAGAGGGGCTTGTGTTAAATACCTCGTCCATCCCGGCAACTTTGATCAAATTTCCGTTGTGCATTATGCCAACCTTTGTGGCGCACTGTTCGATTTCGTGAGCGAGATGGCTTGATACCATAACCGATGCACCAAAAGCCGCTGTGCTTTTTATAATCTCACGTATATCTACCATACCCTCAATATCCATACCGTTGGCAGGTTCGTCAAGTATAAGCACTTTAGGCTCCGACAGCAAAGCAAGGGCTAATCCTGTACGCTGACGCATACCTAAAGAAAAGCTCTGTACGCGGTCATTATGATAGCGCTGCATTCCAGTAATCTCCAAAACTTCGTCTATACGTCCTTTGGACAAACCGGGATAATACGACGCCGCCAGTTCAAGATTTTTTCTGGCGGTTAGACGCTCAAAAAGGGCAGGGGCTTCAATAAGCGCCCCTACCCCGGCCATCGCGGACTCATGGTCTGTAAACACATCATAGCCTTGGATATGTACTGTACCGGAGGTGGGTTTCACAAGACCTATGCAAGCCTTCATGACAGTGGTTTTGCCGGAACCGTTAGGTCCCAGCAAACCCAATACCTCACCAGGCGCGATAAAGAATGTAACGTCACGCGCTCCGCGTCCGTTTTTATATATCTTTGTAAGTCCGTTTGCCTGTATCAGCATTTATAAAATCCTTTCATTAATGGCGCATGACGCGCAGCCTAATCCGTACACCGGCGGCTCGTGAAAATGAGAAGTTTTTATGCATGTGTCACTGCCATTTTTTATAGCTTTCATTCAATGACTTCATCAACGGCAACTTCAAGTTAAGCAGGATCGAAATTATACTCGGTTGTTATACTGCTTTTATCAATTGTACCGTCAGCGTTCAATTTAAAATACAGGCCTCCATAGTATCCGGAGGACTTGTTATCCTGATAATAGGATTCGAACAGTTCCTTAGTAAATATTTCATCAATGCCTGGAATCGGGCATTTCACCTCGGTCGTACCCATATTTGCGCAGCTTACGTTTATCACAGCTTCTATCTCATATTTGTCCCCGAAAATACTTGTGGCAATAATACGCACAGTTCCTTCAGCGTCACTTAAATATCCGTCTTCTCCAACTTGAGCTGTTCCGCTTACATAATCAATATTTACCTCTTCCATCGGCAAATTTAAAATATTTCTTCCATCATTGCTATAATAATCCTCGGATACGGCATCTATTTGCTTTTCACTTATCAGCTTGTGGTTTATAGTATCTCTGTACGTGTATTTTTCAGCTTCCTTGATATACTCTTCTTCATTAAAGTAACCGTATATTTCTTTAAATTCTTCCTTTGAAAAGTTATTCACGGCGTCACTGAACTCTTCTTCATAAACTCTGATAATCTTTGTCTTTCCCCTTAGTTCTGTTTCCTGATACACACGTTTTGTATCAGTTTCAGAAATGGTTTTCTGCTCCGAAAAGTAAATTGACGATCCAGTAGCCGCAATCATTGATAATCCGGCATTATAAATTTCAGGTATCTGCGATGATGTCAGCGTACCGCTGATAGTTTTAACTCCGCCGTTTTCGCTGATTGAAAGGTTGTTTTTTAGATCTCCCACAAAGTAATCCGCAAGCAGCTCCGCAAACCTTACTGATTTATCTTCGCGTGAGAGGTCAACCAGGCCAGTACGAGGGTAAGGGTAATAATCAGAACCGTCCTCATACAGATAAATACTGTACCATGAATCAGCGTTTTCATTGTCTGAAGAGTAAACTGTATTTACATCATATCGGTCTCCGTGATAGAAAAACTGGTTTTCACCGTTGATACTCAGGCGGCCGTTTTCACTGAATTGTTCCTGGGATTTGGTGCCGCCTCCTTCATACAGTTCTCCATTGATGTAAACGCTTATATCGGCTTTATACGTGCCATTCGGAGAAAATAATGTGTCTAATGCCGCCTTTTTCAGGGTATCATACGGTGAACCGGTTATTGCGGCTACCGTCAGCGCCCCCGTCAGCAAAACAAGGGATAGGATCAGACAGACAGGTCTGGTAAAATATTGTTTTATGGTTTTCTTCATTATTTTGGAGCATATATTTATGCTCGCTTCCCACCTTTCTAAATGTTTTAAAGCTTATGCTATATTCAATTATAAATGACATTGCTTAAATTCTGATAAGAAATTTATTAAGATTTGATTAAGTTTTTCAACACTTTTTATAATAATAACACATCTGATTTTAAACTACAATACCGGAAAGCAAAAACAGCAACAATAGACATTTGTGCAAAAGCCTCCGCAAATCTGCGTTGCGCTGGTGCGGCAAGCGGGTTCCGGGGATGTCAATAAACAGTAACGGACGGTCTGAAAAAATTTTTCTTTTTTCTAAAGCAGTATTGAAAATATATTTTCATAGGCGTAGAATATAAATCGCACTTGAAGCTTACAATCATTAGTGTTTCTGCATGGAAGGAGAAAAAATATGAATATTACAGTTATTGGCGGGGACTTGCCAGAATTAGAGATAAACACGTATATTGAACAAATTAAAATTAAAAACCCCGATAAATATTTTACATCATTTAAATTCACGGTAGTGGACGGTGAGTTTGTAGATGTTAATTATGATTTTGAAAGCGTGCCGTTTGAACGTATAAGACGCATCACAGGGTACCTGGTGGGAACCCTTGACCGCTTTAACAATGCGAAAAGGTCAGAAGTTTTAGACCGGGTAACACATGGCACTGTTTTAGAAGAATGCGGCAAGATGCAAGATTATGTTTTAGAAGAAATTGCTTGATTACGTTCTCAAGTAAATATAAGAGCCTGGCTGATTTCAGTCAGGCTCTTAAGTGTTTATTTAAATTGGATGTCTTTAAAAAGACCTGCATTATAAATCGTTGCGCAGTGTGAAGTCTTCACAGTCAACGCAGCGGCATTGTGTAGGGTGTGGTTCATGCGTACCTATGGAGACACTTTCAAGAGAACAGTAATCCTGTTGTGTGTTATGATTTTGACAGCTGGTAACAGTACATTTGATGCTCTTATTTGCGTTTGCATTATCCATTTTTAAAATTCTCCTTCTATTCCATGAAATAAAACTTTAATAAAAAAATTCTGGTTTACTGTATTAAATATTCTGTATTAAGTGTGATTATTTAGTCCAGCGATTTTATTATGTCACATAAAAATAAATATATTCAGTAACAAATTAAAAAAAGAAATATATAATAAATAATACAGCGGTATTTTTAGTTGATCATTGTTGGAGGTGAAGGGGATGTATTTGTATATTTCTGCCTGCATATTAGTAATGTTGGCTGTCGTTGGTTTGGTAGAATTATTGAGGAGGGTAATATTTTATCTGTTCAAAAGAAAAGATGCAATTCCCTATGCAATTGTACTGCCTATTTATGAACAAAGTGAGGATTGTGAATATATTTTACGAAGTACCTTAGCAGACTCCGCTTGGAATGGTAATAAAAATTTTTTAAAAAAAATATATTGCATTGATTGCGGCATGGATAAAATTACAAAGGAAATTTGCAAAATATTTTGCAATGAACATAATGAAATTGAACTGTGTACTCAAGAGGAATTTGTTTCATTGTTAAAAGCAAATGAATTGCTTTAATGAATTCTCACTTGCATCTTGCGTTGGGTGAGAGTTCATTGCCTGTTCAAGCTGGTATAGAAAAAAGATATTGAACAGAGGTTCTTAGTGACTTAAGGATTGATAACAGCAATAAAAAGCAAGCTAATGTTAAAGAAAATATCGAATAACTGCTTTTCCTGCTGCTATAACTT
>JGI20171J29575_12612410_pt1 | contig 15142 bp, 3 predicted proteins | sample TergutNc150P4_FD_29575 | JGI IMG/M metagenome (IMG submission 29575)
CGGCAGGTGTACAGAGCGGATTGGTAACAGAATTAATTGCCCATTTCGGCACAGGTACAGACAGTACATATTCTCCGGTTAGAAATAGAGCCGATACTGCCCCATATGCAACCAGCACCACTAATAATTTAGCATATTCTGTTAGAGCCAATTATAACAATTCAATTTCTCCGAACTCAATTAAAAATGGTGATGTTATTTTTTTCCGGTATAAGTGGGATGACCCTTGCGTAAACACTGGTGCTAATAGAGGAACAGCTGCCAGGGACTTTCATCATGTAGCTGTGGTAACAAACATTTATCCGACCGCTAGTCCTACTGTGCAGATGACAGATGCGCAAAGAGATACCGCGCATATACCGTCTGAAACTGATGAAACCAGGAACTTATACAATGTAATTTTTGCGTCTCATTCATCAGGAGGTCAGGTAGGTTTCTGGCGTTGGTACGGCTCAAAAAATGGTAGTACCGCTAATCCCCCAAGCTTAAGTGATCCTAGTGCTACTTACGCAAATACGGGAGGAGATCCTGTTGTAGAAATATATATTTACCGTATTGTTGGTTATTATACAGATCCGGTAAATGTAACAGATGAAACACCTAAAATCGTACCGGGACAATACGCAAGCGGTTCTGTATACTTAATGTCCAATAGATCCGTTTCGTCAACCGGAGATGGATTTGACAGGAGCGGTGATTATACTCAAGGATATTATAATAATCCGTTAAATGGTCCATATTCTTCTGCTGCCGGGGGAGCATTTGTATCAGCGGCCAGTTCAAACTACCGTATTGTTATACAACCGTATGAAGAACAAGGCGGAGGAGATTTTGGATATTGTACAAATTTCGAAAGGTATTTTAATGCTAGTGGAAAGAACTACGAAGCAATTCCTCCATCAATTCAAGGTAATGATCTTAAGCGGCTGCAAAAAGCTATTTGTTATGGGATGTCCAGTAAAGATGATACCAGTTCATTTACCGATTTAGGTGTCAATAATGCGGCGGAAGCGTATTATGTAACTCAAATGGGTGTTTGGTATGCTTTAAAAGATCTGCCATTGGGAACCGCCGAAAATGATTTGCCGGCGGCACATCAAAATAAATTATGGGCAAATTCGCTGACGGTATCCGGCGGCGGAACTATATATGAGGGTATTTCCACTAGTAACAGATTCCAAATTACAGCCAACACTTTAGATCAGGACAGTACCGCGGCGAATCGTGTATTGCAGGCAACTAAGGCCTTGTTTTATAAAATTGATGATGCGGCTTTCGATTTGCCGGGCTCGGCATTTCCTCCGGAAATTAATATACAAGTGACAGCCGCGGCGAAAAAGTTGAAATATAATGCGTTATTAGATGCCTACGTGTCAGGTCCTTATACGGTGCAATTAACTGCCGGGGATGTAGATACATATTCGCTTGAGTTTACGGGAACGACAAGTCCCGGTGTTTCATTTATCAGCGGTATAACAGGAACGCCGGTAACATATGGAAGCGGGCAATCTCTTGATTTATCTACACAAAATACATTTTATATAAAAGTTCCGAAAGCGTTGGTGCAAACCGGATCAGGTCACGCGGAGGCTCATTTTAAAGCAATGACGCCTCCAGTAGAACTTTTGCCGGGAATAGTGGAGTATAAGGCTGAGACTAAATCATTGCAGGGTATAGTATTTTTGGGAGAGGCTGTCGGAGAAGCGGAGGATGATGAAGAGTTTGAAGAGGATAGTAAAGGCGCGTTAGAGGTAGTAAAAACCCTTGACCCATATGAGAGACCTAATGATTCAGCCAGATTAGCGGGGTTTCAATTTTTTTACGAAGGGCTTGATACCTGGAATATCAATGAATCAGGTTATTTACTGACAGGTAATGATGGTAAGGCCTTGATAAGTGGATTAACACCGGGCAGGTATAAAATTACAGAAACTTCTGTAAAATCCGGAACTGGTTATGGTCCGTATGATACACCGGCGGCACAGGAAGTAACAGTAGTAGGTTACATCAGCACAGAAACGGTTATTCCCGCATCGGTTATAATGCATAACGCTACGCAAAAAGGCAGGTTTTATATTCAGAAAAAAATTGAAAATGAAATATTGGAAGAATGCAATGGCTTTACTTTCAATTATGAGAGAGTCGGACCGGAATCTCCCCTTCAGAATAACTCGTCAGGGCAGGTAACGACGCAATTGACCGGCGGTGTAAATGGTGTGGCGGGTTCTCCGTTATTGCCGCCCGGTACATATAAGATCTCTGAAGTGCGGGATAAAGGCAGTACATATAATTACGCGCCCGATCAAAATATAACAGTAACAGCCGGCCAGACCACTATGGTTTCCGGGAATACATTTACGTTCAATAACACAAGGGCAACCGGCGGTTTTTATATTCAAAAGAAGATAGATGGAAATGCACCTTACGGTACGGATCACAAATTCGATGGTTTTAATTTTGAGTATTGGTTACAGACAGACGGCACTTTAAATAGACCGGCGGATCCATTAAAAATAAGCGCGGTAACAACTCCGGCGGACGGAACAGGTAAAGTGTCGGTTACAGGGTTAATGCCGGGTACATATGTGGTTAAAGAAATTTATACCGGCAAAGCTTATACTATTCAGTCAACTAATCCGGATACTGTGGAAGTTCAGGCGGGGAATGGCAGCGCAATGCCAACGGTAACTTTCAATAATAAAACAAACCCAGGGAGTCTGTTTATTGATAAAGTTATTACAGGTAAAACGGGTAATCCCTCTTCAGGCTTTACATTTAAATGCTGGCCGGCCCCGGCCGCGGCTCCGGTACCCACATCAATACCATCAACAGTATCCGGAACGTCAAATACAATACCAGACGGCGGCCGCGCGGTAATTAGTGATTTGGAACCCGGTTATTATTGGGTTATGGAGGTTGATGATCATGGGCTTACATATCTTTTACCTTCCGCCGTTAGAGTACTGGTAACCGCGGGGGAAACCGATCCGGTTACCAGCGGTCCGGCTGCCAACACAGTACAAATGACTAATGCCGAAAAACCCGGAGGGTTTACAATTACAAAATCCGTTACAAATCCGTTATCAGGCGATACTCTGGCAGGTTTCCAATTCAGGATTTATAAAGACAGCGCATGTACCCAGGAAGTTAGAAACGGAGTCAGCGGAGTTACTGTTAATCAGTGGAATAGCATTGCCGGGTATGACGGTATATCCGGATATGCTGTTACTGACACGACCGGAATTATCAAAGTGGATGGTTTGCCGTCAGGAACATATTATGTGAAAGAGATATTTCCTGATGACAGCAAAAGCAATTACAAAGTACTGGCTGTAAATACGGTTTCTGTTATTGTTACCGCAGGTGTGAGTTCAACGGACGCGGGACATTCGAATGTACAGATTGCAAATACCAAAAAGCTCGGCAAGCTGACCATTACAAAAACTCTTTCAAGCGGTACCTCCTCGGATAACGCTATATTTACCGTGACAGGACCTGACGGATATAATAATACTAATGTAGTGGTAACTCCAGGTAATTCAGTTACCTTAGATAACCTTAAATTAGGTACGTATTATGTAAAAGAAACCACGGCGCCGGGAGGGTACCTTGCTGATAAAACTACATATGAAATAAATCTTACCGCGTCTAATACAACCGCGAGTGTCGGAGCGGATTTCATTACTTACGAAAAGGTTATTACAGATGACCAGCAATTGGGACGGTTTAAGATTATTAAGAAAGACTCAAAATCAAATAATCCGCTAAATGGCGCGGTATTTCATATTTATCCTTCCGTCGGCTCATATACAGCAGGCGCCGCGAATTGTGACGAGGTTACAATATTATCGGGCGGATATGCTTATACAAAATATTTGCCTCTTGGTGAATACAAAATTCTGGAGATAACAGCACCGTCAGGATATTTATTAAAAGCATCAGCGGAAGAAAAGGAATTGGAATATAACAAAACATTAGCTAACTCCGCTGATGCGGACAGAAATGTTGAACTGGAAGTTACTATTGAAAACGACCCGCAAATGGGGAAAATCCGTATCGTTAAAAAAGACGGTGAGGCAGTGCCCAATGCCATGAACAGCAATATGGAAGGTGCGGTATTCCATATTTATCCCGATGGTGGAACATATGTAGAGGGAGCTGTAAATTGTCAGAAGATAACTATTGATTCCAGTCATGTGAGTGATGGTTTTGCCGAATCAAAATATTTACCCTTGGGCGCTTATATAGTTGAGGAGGTTAAGGCGCCGGATGGCTATTTATTATCAGCTCCCGCTTCTAAAACAGTGACATTGTCGCCTCAAGCGGGTATTACAACTGTTGAGGAGTATACTCCTAAAACAGAAGAATTTATTAATTATAAGCAGCGAGGCGTAATCCATGTTCATAAGTCAAGTTCTGACCCCGGCAAAACCGATGGAAACCCAAATTACTCACTTGAGGGCGCGGTATTTGAAATTTATCCTGTGGAGAAGGATCCGGCCGGTACTTTGGAAATAAATGGTGAAAAATATACGGCGGGAGCTAAACTAGCAGTGACAATCACCACAGGCGCGGATGGAAAAGGTTCAAGTGTTCCGATTTCTCTCGGTTTGTATGTTATCAAAGAATCGACGGCATCCGAAGGCTTTAAAATAAATACGAATATAAATGAACTGATAACTCTTGACTATGCTGAGGGCGGAGCCGTAGAGTATTCAGAGTATACTGTTAATGTTGAGGAGGAACCCCAGTTTGGAAAAATTGTGATTCAAAAAGCCAGTTCCAAAGATTCGGTAAGTGATGCTAATACTAGTGTTTATTCATTGGATAATGCAAAATTTGATGTTTATAAAGCAAAAGCGGATGCTTTTGGTGTTGCGCAAAAGGATGGCAGCGGTCACGTTCTTACCGATGGCGCAGCTATCGGGACGATTACAACCGATGTCTATGGAAAAGGTTCAATAGAAGATCTTCCGCTTGGCACTTATGTGCTCAAAGAAACGCTGACGCCAAACGGTTTCTTAATTGATGAGGAGCTGCGTGATTATGGCGTTGATGTAACCATTAAATACACAAAAGACACCGAAGGAGTACCAATTAATTACGTTACGGCGGATAAGACAATATACAATGAACCTCAAGAATGTGTAATCAAGCTTGAAAAGAAAAACGCAAGCTCAAGTATATCATTAACTGCCGGAATTTATGAATTAAGCGGTGCGGTGTTCCATATTTATCCTGCAAATACGAATTATTCAGATTTTAATAAGAATTTAGTAAATTGCGCTGAAATCACAACAGATTCAACTGGAAAGGCAACAAGTAAACATCTGCCGCTTGGAGAATACATAATCAAAGAGGTAACGGCATCTAACGGATTCAAGCTTAATACATCCATTGCCAATGTTACACTTGTTTATGATTCCGCGGAAGCGTTAATTGAAGTGACGAGAGAGGTTTTGGAAGAACCGCAGGAAGGCAAATTTGAAATTATAAAAATGAATTATCATTCAGGTAAAATGGATGATTTGATGATTGGCGCTGAAATCGCGGTATATTCCAGGGAATATGCCAGTTACGATGACGCGCTCACCGCGGGAGCGTTTGCCGCGGGTTCATTAAAAGGTGATTATATTGTAATATCTCAAAGCCATATTGATCAATATAAATTGACAGGAAGTGGTGTTTTAACAAAAGCACTGCCTTTGGGAGATTATTATATTGAAGAAATTAAAGCGCCGCCCGCTTTTGAAAGAAATACAACTCAGTATGAAAGATCTTTAATCTATAAAACTGAGAAAAACGGTTTGCTGGAAGAGCCTATAGATCTTGTATTGGAAACGCATACGATAGACAACTCTCACCAGATGATTAAGCTGACAATAGAAAAAGAAATGGAGGAGCTTTTAGGGACATCTGATGGCTTCAATCCTATTGAAGATGTTGTATTTGGCTTGTATTTGCGTGAAGATATTTTGGGAGCTGACGGGAAGACAGTTCTTTTTGAAAAAGATAAGCTATTGGTTGAGATACCTTATGCGGAAGGAAAGTTTGAGTTTGAAGGGGAATTTCCGGAAAACGGTCTCTATTATGTTAAAGAACTGAGAACAAATTTTTATTATAAGCTTGATACAAACAATTACGATGCTGGTTTTGTTAAAAAGATTGGAAATGTGTATGTGTTTGCTGTCACCGATAACGGTAATCCTATTTCTAATAAGCTGAAAGAAATAAAGATTTCGATTCATAAAAACGGAGAAGTGCTTACAGGTTTTATTACCGATACAATAGACGGCGAAACGGTTGTTATACCGGCATATGAAACGGTCTCGCTGAAAGGCGCGGAATTTGAAATTCGCGCTGCCGAAGAAATTAAGTATGACGGTAAAACTATATTTAATTCAAATGATTTGGTTGATACTTTAGTAACAGCCGCCAGCGGTGCCGCATGGTCAAAACCAATGATTCCAGGTAACTATATTATTAAGGAGACGAAAGCGCCTGAAGGGTTCAGCCTTATGGCAAAACAAATTCAAGTAAATCTTAATGACAATGATGAACTGGCTTTGGTTAAGGTATTGGCGCCGGAGGATGAGCTGGCTAATCCGATTTATTTGAACGATGCGGCTGTTGAATTATTGGAATTTGAAGTGAATGTAACAGATAAGCGTCAAAAACCGGAGATAATCCTTACCAAAAACGCGGAAATACCTGATCCTCAATCATATAAACTGCCTGAAGGATATAATCCTTACAGCGAAATTTCGTTTGGTTTATATACAGATGAAGAAATTGTCATTTCGAAAGGTACTTCTATTGCGGCGGATAGCTTGCTGGAGGTTGTTCTCTTTGACAACAAAGGTAATGGCGTTATCAAATCGGATTTGCCCTTCGGTAAGTATTATTTTAGAGAACTAAAAACAGCGGAAGGTTATGAATTGGATGAAACAACGAAATATCCCTTTGAATTCAGCTTAAAAACCACAGCTAAAAATTCTGAAAAAGAAACGTTTGCTGTTGACGTGAAAGACGCTAAAGGCAAAACCATAGAAAACAAGCTGCAAAAAGGCAATTTGAAGCTTGTAAAAACTTTCAACAACACATTTATAAATGAAGAAAAATTCATAGAAAATATAGCGTTTAGAATTACAGGTACCTCTATAACAGGAGCCATTTATGACAAGGTTCACTATACAAATAAAAAAGGTGAAATTAACATTGAAGGACTTTTGACAGGCTCATATTCCGCTCAGGAATTAGAAGAAGAGAATTATGATCTAATAAAAGGCTGGAAAATTGCTGCTGCCGCGAATTTTGATATAGAAACAGATGAAACATCAGATGTTTCTATAGAAAATGTACCTGAATACGGACGGTTAAAGCTTAAAAAAACGCTTGAAACTGTGGAAAATCAGAATGATAAGGTTTTGGATGGGATTGCGTTCAGATTAGCCGGTATATCTGATATTGGAGAAACGATTGACATAGTTGATTATACCGATAAAAACGGCGAAATTGACTTTGCTTCTCCTGACGAGATTCCGGTGGGAATATATACAATAACGGAATTGCCGGAAGAATCAGGCGGCCGGACAATTGGATATGAAATTGTGTCTCCTGAATATATAACAGTTAAAGCGGACCGGACCGAGACAATTACGGTTGATAATAAGCTGCAGCGCGGTAAGCTTCGTATAGAAAAATCGTTTATAAAGCCTATGCCAGACGGGGAAGATCCGGTTATAATTGTAAAAGAAGACATACCGTTTTTAATCAAGGGGACATCGGACGCGGGTGTTGTGTATGAGGAGACATTGTACACAGACAAGAACGGTATAATTGAAATCAATAGCCTGCCGACAGGAACTTACCTTGTGTATGAGGAGGAAAGCGAGCTGTCTAAAGGCTATGAATTGGTACCGGAAACAGAAATTGTAGTAGAGCCTGATAAAACCGTCATAGCTAAAATAGAAAATACATTAAAACACGCGCCGCTAAAAATTGTTAAGACGTTTGAAGAGAGAACCGATGCTATAAAAGGTGTTGAATTCAAAGTTACCTCTTTAAAAACAGATTCAGGTGTTGAATGCTCCAGACAAGGCGCAATAGATGAAAACGGTGTTTTGATTTTTGAATGTCTGCCTTTGGGCGAATATAGGCTCGAAGAGATAAAAAGTCCGCTGGCAAATGGGTATGTTTTAGCAAAACCTCAAATTGTTGTTTTGACGGAAGATGATTTTCAGTCAGCACAGGTTACTCAAATCGATATAAACAACCCGCTGGAAAGAGGTTCACTAAAAATTATTAAGACCTTTGAAGGCAGGACTGAACCTGTAAAGGGAGTTAAATTTAGCTTAAGCGGAGTAACAACAGCAGGTGTAGCGGATTATACAAACAAAATGTTTGAGACTGATGAAAACGGTGAGATTAATATTGATAACCTTCCTGTGGGTACATACACAGTAACAGAGTATCCGGGAGAGAAAACGTTTGGATATGAGATTGCCGAAGCGCAGAATGTTACTGTAACGGCAAACCAGCTTGCAAAGACTACTTTCAACAATAAAATACAGAGGATGAAAATTCATATTGAGAAAGTATTTGTGAAGTATAACCGGGAAGGTGAATCGGTTGAATTCACTAAAAAAGATGTACCGTTTATTATTGAAGGCACTTCTGACATCGGCATTAAATTTGGGCCTGAGACATTTAAAACAGACGAAAACGGCATAATTGAAATTGATAATCTCCCTGTGGGGACTTATTACGCGCGTGAACAGGAAAGTGATCAGTCAAAAGGTTACTTACTGGTGCCGGAAACAAAAATAGTTTCAGCTGCTGATAATACTGATTTAGCCGGCGGTAAAAATATAGTATCAGTAAAAATAACAAACCTGCCTTTAACGCGCGGCTTTGAAGTATTAAAAACTTTTGAAGCTTCCGATCCTAAAGCTGGTATTCTGTTTAGAATGACGCCGGTCCAAACGGATGCGGCCGTGGAAGATTATTATGAAGCGTCTACAGGAATAAACGGGATAGCTGTCTTCTATAATTTGCCTCTGGGTACGTATAAGCTTGAAGAAATGGAAAGCACCTTACCAAAAGGATATGTGCTTGCGGAACCAAAAACCATTGAAATTACAGGAGCGGAAAGCTCTTCCGGTTCAGTTGATTCCCTTAAAGTAACTTTACACAACCCTATAGAAAGAGGCAGACTGAAAATTATTAAAGCTTTTGAAGGTGTTGAAACACCTGAAGATTTAGCCGCGTTAGCTCAAATACCATTTGTTGTTGAAGGCAAACCAATTATAGGGGACCCATATTACAAGACAGTATATACAGATAAAAAAGGTGTAATTGAACTCAATGATTTGCCATCAGGCGATTATAAAGTACGCGAGCAGGAAAATGAAATTGCTTATATGTTCTCCATAGCGTCTGAACGGACCGTGACTATTTCAGCAGACGAATTAGTCGAAGTTCATATTCAAAACAAACTTGTCTTAGGTGAAGTTAAGGTTCAGAAATTCGGCAGTGATAACCTGAAAAAACCGTTGCCCGGTGCCAAGTTTAATGTATATGAGGATGTAGATAAAACAGGTATTTTTGTTGAATCTACTGTTCGTCTGGTTGGCACTATGACAGAAGGGGAAAATGCCGTTCACCGGCTGGGTAACTTAAAGTGCGGTATGTATTTTGTTAAAGAGGCTGAACCGCCGGAAGAGTACGAAATAGATCCGTCAGCATACTCGTTTAAAATATCCCGAACACAGCCGAATGCTGTTGTTGAGAATTTGAAAGATATAGGGTTTGTGAATTCCGCAATACCTAAACCCAGTACACAGCCAAACACACAGCTTAGTACACAGGTTAATAAGCCTACGGAGCAGGCGCCTGTATCTCCCCAAACTTCAGACGCTAGGAATATGTCGCGGTGGATACTGCTTATGGTACTTTCTATGGCAGGGCTAAGCATAATCATAGTAAATCCAAAAGATAAACAAAAAGACAAAACAGCAGGCGGCAGCGAGGAAGAATAATAATATACTCCGTCACGCATAAATTTTCAGAACCAACACAATGCGGCCTTGAAAGGCTTTTAGCCTTTAAAGGCCGCATTGTGCCGGGCGATATTCATAATCACATATAAGAGCAAAAATCCTCGGCAGCTGTTTGAAAAATTTATGCGTGACGGAGTATATAAAGTTTAAACGGAAACCTGACGATAAGCTTGAATTTTTGTTTGAGTATAAACCCGCTGACAAGGACCTGCTGAATAAGGTGCTGGACGCTTTGAAAGGGTTGCTTGGCGGCGGCAGCTGAGTTACTCTTTAATAGCCCCAAAAGCTTCTTCTAAATCAAAAATGATGTCGTCTATGTGCTCTGTACCGATAGAAAGGCGCACAGTATTTGGTTTGATGCCGGACGCTAAAAGTTCCTCGCCTTCGAGCTGGGAATGAGTGGTGGAAGCCGGGTGAATAACCAGCGACTTCGCGTCGGCCACATTGGCCAGCAGAGAGAAGAGATGCAGAGAGTCAATGAACTTTTTGGCCTTTGCCTCATCGCCGTCAATCTCAAAGGTAAAGACCGAACCGCCGCCCTTCGGGTAGTATTTCTGATACAGATCATGGCTGGGATCGCTGTCCAGGGAGGGATGGTTGATCACCTTAATCTCCTTGCGGGTTTTTAGGTATTCAATCACCTTCAGTGTGTTGGATACATGGCGTTCCACGCGGTAGGACAAACTCTCAAGCCCTTGCAGGAACAGGAAAATATTTTGCGGGCTGAGCGCGTAGCCTTTGTCCCGCAGGATATCAGTGCGGGCCTTGGTAATGTAGGCCGCTTGCCCTAGAGCCTCGGCAAATACCAAACCGTGATAGCTGGGGTTGGGGCTGGTGAATTCCGGGAACTTGCCGGAGGCCCAATCGAACTTGCCTGAATCCACTATCACTCCGCCGATGGAGGTGCCATGACCACCGATGAATTTAGTGGCAGAGTGCACCACTATGTCGGCTCCGTGCTCAAACGGGCGGAACAGATACGGCGTGGCAAAGGTATTGTCTACGATCAGCGGGATTTTGTTTTTGTGAGCGATTTCAGCTATTGCCTCAAAATCCACGACGTCGGAATTTGGATTGCCGAAGCTCTCCACAAAAATCACGCGGGTGTTTTCCTGAATCGCATTCTTGAAGTTTGATGGGTCAGCCGAATCCACAAAAGTGGTGGTGATGCCCTGCCGTGGAAAGGTATTTTTGAAAAGGTTATAAGTACCGCCATAAACGCTCTGCTGAGAGACGATGTGATCGCCGGCCTTTAGGATAGTTTCAATTGCGGCCGTCACAGCCGCCGCGCCGGAGCTTACCGCCAAAGCACCGATGCCGCCCTCCAGAGCGTTAATTCTTTCTTCAAAGGCGGTTTGTGTTGGATTGTTGATGCGGGTATATATATAGCCAGGCTCAGCAAGCCCGAATTTAGCGGCGGCGTCCTCCGTATCCTTGAAAACATAAGACGAGGTCTGGTAGATCGGTACGGCACGTGCCAGCGTAGCGGAATCGGGTTCCTCTTGCCCGGCGTGGATTTGCAGTGTCTCAAACTTCAGGGTTCTTTCTTTTAATGTACTCACAGTAATGTCCTCTTTCTCCGGCGATAAATTTTTTTCAGCCGTCTCCGCCGCCGGGGCCGGGGCTGTTTTTTTGTGTTCGATTTGCGTTTATTTTTGAGAGCCAGCATCGCATTCGCTCCCGCACGCCGTGTGAGGCAATCCTTTTATGTATTGGCGTTTTTTTGTTTGAAAGTGCCATGATGGTTCTCCTTTCAAATAAATTAATACAATATTTCATGTTAAGATCACAATGCTAATTAAACATATATAAATAGTATGATTAATACTATCATACTATTCCGCTGATGTCAAGTATTATTTAAAAATTTTTCCAATGCGCCTGACGCGCACCGCGTTTATCTTAGGGACAGGGCATAAATAAAGGTTAGACTTTAGGCCGCATAGCGACAGGAGATGTCTAACATTTTTTCCGGACTGGTCCCTTAATACAGAATAACAGGTTTTGGATTGACAATTTCGCATAGGAATGATAAAATTAAAACATACAAATCAGATATGCAGTATCTGATTATTGATCGAACTAAAGCACCTGAGGTGCACACATTTCTCTTACCGAAAAACTGTAAAAACTAACTTAAGTTACAACAACAAGGAAAGTTGCTATTTGATATTTTTCTAAAGCATTATCTTGTTTTTTATTGCTGTTATCAATCCTTAAGTCACTAATGATATGATTTTTCTGTTTTATAAACGCATTAACCGCGGAGAAAAGAAGGTAAGGCGCAAATGATCAATCCATTTTCCAGAACGGAGATAATATTCGGTAAAGATGGTATGTCAAAATTATTTAAAGCGAAGGTAGCGGTTTTTGGCATAGGCGGTGTTGGCGGTTATTGTGTAGAAGCGCTTGCCCGCAGCGGAATAGGGAGAATGGATTTATTTGACGATGATAAAATTTGTTTGACAAATATCAACCGCCAGCTGTATGCCACAAGGAAAAGTATCGGATTATATAAAGTAGACGTTGCCAAAGAGCGAATACACGAAATCAATCCGGACGCTATTGTTAATGCGCATAAGCTGTTTTATTTGCCGGGCACGCCGGTTCAGATTGATTTGTCACAATATGATTTTATTATTGATGCCATAGACACCGTGTCCGGAAAAATTGAGCTTGCGGTTAAGGCTTATGAAAACGATGTCCGGATAATAAGCTCTATGGGAGCGGGAAACAAAGTGAACGCTGCCGCGTTTGAGGTTGCTGATATATATGATACTTCCGTTTGTCCTCTTGCGAAAGTAATGAGGCGTGAACTGCGCAAACGCGGAATTCCAAATTTAAAGGTGGTATATTCAAAAGAACTCCCTATTGCGCCCAAAGAGGATATGCTGATAAGCTGCAAAACGAATTGTGTATGTCCCCCCGGTACGGCAAGAAAATGTACACAGCGCCGGCAAATTCCGGGCAGCAATGCTTTTGTCCCGTCGGTTGCGGGCTTGATTATAGCGGGGGAGGTCGTTAAGGATTTGACAGGAATAATGCAATAATTTGCGAAGGAATAAATAAAAAAGGTGATGACGCATGCACAAAAACCCTGTTCTTTCAGAAATCCCGGTACGCGGAATGAGCGGCGCATCATGCGCCAGAAATGATGAAGTGAATTACGTTTTCTTCGAGTCTGTGGAATAAAGGAATCAGAATAGTGTCACTGCTATTCTGCACAGAGTTGGAGAAAATGTAATTCACTTTGCGATTAAAACATGTATCGTAGCGGCAGTAACTTTTCCAGTGGCCGTGAGCTGTACCTGTAAATTACGGAAGTATGCCTGCGTTTATATTCTCATACCTATGCTTCTCATGAATGCTGTACAGCGTGGCACGGTTTCTTACAGAGAAACCGTGCCATTCATTCCCTCTGGGAAAATGGCCTTATGTACCTTGCCGCATTTTGTTCACACGTCTTTTCCCAACATTCATCACCCATAACATACAGACGGCGTACTATCCTGTCGGCGGTAAAGCAAACGAGCAGGAATTGTTGTGCAGCCATCATTGCTGTGATGTAATTTCCGCCGCCTCGGATATAAAAAGCTGCTTGATCAATCCGGCGTTGCCTACGATTTCCGCGGTAAGTGTCAAAGTGTTTTTACCGCTGGCTATAATACCGCACTGATGTCTTTGGTTTTAAATTCGTCAAACAACAGCGGATTCCAAACGGCCTTAAGAGTCCACCATCCCCAGCCATAAAACGTGGCGCCGGGCTGCAATAATTCTCCGATACTGGCGTCTTCTCGGATAAGACGCCATCCCGCAAATTTATATCCTGAACGGGTTGCCCCTCCAAGAACAACGTAACTCGGCCAGACTGGAATAACGCCTTCTGGGAAGATTTTAATTTCATGGGGCCGGGCATAATGTTCCGGAGTAAGACTTAACTGATTGCCTCCGTTGACATCGTAAACTACACCGATATGGCGTTCAAATCCCCAAACCGCTTTGAGTGTCCACCATCCCCAGCCGGCGAACGTAGCGCCGGGCTGTAACAAATCGCCGTTGCCGTAAACGTTTCCGCTTTCGTCGTATAGCCGCCAACCCATAAAGACATACCCTTCGCGGGCCGCCCCGCCAAGAACGATGAATTGCGGACTGACAGGAATGAGGTCTTCAGGCCAGGTTCTTGTTTGATGAGGACGCGCATAGTGTTCTGGAGTTAAGCTGTTGGGGTCTCCGCCATTTACGTCGTAGACTACGCCATAATGATATGTGATGCCCCAAACCGCCTTGAGAGTCCACCATCCCCAACCGCGGAACGTTTCTCCGGGTTGCAGCGAAGCGCCGCAGAGGTTGCCTTTTTCGTCATAAAGACTCCATCCCATAAAGACATACCCTTCGCGTGTTGCGCCGCCAAGGACAGTATAAACAGGCTCCTCCGGCTCTTTGACAAAGATGAGCGATTGGTGCGGCCGGGCAAAATGTTCTTCGGTCAGACTGTTGGGGTCTCCTCCGTTAACATCGTAAACTACTCCAACGTGGAATCCGTTGGATGGAATCAATTTTTCAGAATCGCGGATAGCCGCCGCACTTGAATTGACGGCCAAAACACTTCCCAGGACCGTCATTACCATCAGCAGCGCTAACAGTTTCTTGACAGATTTCATTATTTATACTCCTTCCGTTTATTGGTTATTGAGCATACTTCCATGTATAATAATATCATATACTTTTTTGATTGTAAATTCTTTTTCTCATCAAATTCAATGTTTCGACTTCGTTTTTAGTAACTTTAAGGATTAGTAACACCAATAAAAAACAAGCTAAAGTTGAAGAAAATATCGAATAACTGCTTTTACTGCTGCTATAACTTAAGTAAGTCTTCACAATTTCTCTGTAAGATAATTGCGTGCACCTCAGGTGCTTTAGTGACTTACAGTCCATTTAATGCTGTTTTTGTAATATCTATGTTATATTTATCCAGTTGGGGTACTACTTAATTATATAATTGGTGAAAGCACTTTACAAAATCTTGCGTATCGATTAAACTTAAGGAAAAACACAAGAGGTGGTAAGGGTGAAAAAAA
>JGI20171J29575_12612408_pt1 | contig 15128 bp, 8 predicted proteins | sample TergutNc150P4_FD_29575 | JGI IMG/M metagenome (IMG submission 29575)
CTCCTGGTGTTACTGCGAAGCCTGGTTATGTGTTTAAGGGTTGGAGTCCTGTTGTTCCTTATGCGTTCCCTGGTGCTGATGCGACTTATACTGCTACTTGGGAAGTGAATGTTTCTGCATGGTCTACTGTTACTTTTGTTAATGGTGATGAGTCAAAAGGTGCTCTTGGTGGTACTTTGAGTTTCACTGGTATCAAAGGTACTTCTAGTCCGGCTATTGTTGAGCCAACTGCGACTCCAGTGGTTGGTTACGTGTTTGCTGGTTGGGATGTAAGTGTTCCGTCTGTGTATCCTGATGCTGACTTGGTTCTTACTGGTGGTTGGTCGATAGTTAAGGTAGTTGAGGTGCAGCTAGTGAGTGTAACGCCGAGTGCTTCTGTTACAAAGTTGCCTGGTAATACAAATGATCTTACAATTAAGGTCGTTGAGACTTTTTCTGACGGATCAACTAATGCTATTACGAAAAATTTCAGTATTGCAAATAATGCTAAGGGTACCTACACTGTTGGATCTTACAGTGTTTATGTGGCAACTTCAGGTAACACAAAGATAGATGACTGCAGAATTGTATCATAACCCAATAGCAGCTGTGAAAGAAGTTGCCGGATGAAATAATCATCCACCATTTTTATTTTTTTAAGTATGTTAAAATTTTGTTTTTGAGCTTTATAACATTAGATACAGTTAATTTGTAACCGTAACTCGCTGTTTGTAACCCATATGTTCGCGAATCATCCACTGAAAAACACTTCAACTCTGCCCATTTAACGTTTTAAGCCACAATATGGGCTGTAACGAAAAAATAGTGGACCGCGAGCCTACACAATTTGTAACCCATATGTAACCCATACGCCACTCGTGCCGACAACACTACAAAAAACAACCCGCAAAAGAAAAGCCTCAAAAAACGTCTTGATACCACACAACCATTCAAGCGTTCTTAAAACCGTTTACGGAAAAAGGATGTTAAACGGGTGGTTTTTGTTAAACGGGCATTTTTTGAGCACATGAAAAATAGAGCCGGTTGTTGAGAAGCACAACGGGAAAATTTCTACACTGTATAGAGACAACAAAACTTCCCCTATACTTTCCGACCCAAAACCTATGGGTTACACATGACGAGTTACGGTTGTAAATATGCGGTTTTCTTGCAAATGCGATGATAAATATGTGATTTATGCGTTGGTGACAGTGGAACTGGAAAATCATGTGCGCAACATGTACTTATTGATAACCGCCAAAACCTACACATCGCTAGTTAAAAACTTATTGAATACATGTTCTGACACTGTGTATGAGTTGGCTAAGAGTGTTTCAGATGAAGAGTTTGAGTAACTATCGATGAATAAAATTGGTTCGTTTGGAAACTGGAACTACTTATTAAAACCTGCATAATTTCACAAGTTATTATTCAACAGTTCCTAAGGTTTAAGTGGTTGGTTCGTAAAACCATTTGTTGCTCTAAATCTTTGGGAATGTATAAAATCCTTTTCGTGCTACTTATAAACATACTAGAATTTGGACGTAAACTGTTTTGAAACATGACCAGCAGTCTTTTTGATGGATATTGTCTCAGAAAAAGGCCGACTTCCATGGTCTGCAAACAAAAAGGGTTGTATTGCAGACTATTTAAGTAGTGTTTGTTGTAGTGATGGATTAATCACTCTATACACAAAATAAGCGCAACCCAACTATTATAAATTAAGAGGAGGTCTAGTGTTTATCACGGATATATTGTTTGATAACTTTGTTATGTCAAAAATTGAGTTACTGTATTTAGATGCAGAACATTTTTATGGTATGTGGTTTGTGTTTAATTATGAAAGTTAAAAGGCGATATAATGTGAATCAAAAAATGATGAAAAATATTTTAATATATATCAAACAACACAGAATAAGTCATGTTATAACCAAATGCTTGTCTATAATATTTATTATCATGTTATTTGGAACGACAGTTTTCATCATACATAACAACAGTAATATGGTAGCTGCGTATGACATTGAAAATTACGATAGGACATACTACGTTTCAGTGAACGGAAATGATGGTACAAATGATGGTTTATCTGAAAGTACACCTTTTGCAACACTAGAAAAAACAGCTGGCATAATAAATGGCCTTGGAACAGGTGGTAATTATCTCGTGCTCGTTATGACAGATCTAACCTCAACAGCCTGTGCCCGCTACTACGGTAACAGTATAACAATTACAAGCTTGAATCCTTATAACCCAGTCACCGTTACCCGTGGGGCAAGCTTTACCACACTGTCTGATGTGATGCGCGGATGGTACAACCCGCCAATGCTGGAAATCGAAAGCGCGGACCTGACCCCCGTGGCACCTCTCATTTCATTAACACTAACAAACATAATCTTTGATGACGCATATCGCCATGCGGGGACAACGTACAATTATGCACCTACTTGGAATGGGATAAATCCATCTACTCCGCCCACGGGCTGGTCGTCAGCTAACTATGTCCAAGATGCCATAGTTGCCTCATATGCAAACTGCGCAACCATAATACTTGGCGACGGTGCAGAACTGCACAGTTTCGGAGGTATGACAGCAGCCCGTGCCGCAGATGGAGCCACACTGGTAATGGAAGCCAACAGCCAGATTACCGATATCGGATCAACAGCAGCTACAAGACAGCTCAGCACAACTTTAACGGATTACAGAGCTGTAGGAGAAACGGCTGTTAGCATTTCTACAGGCTCACATTTCTACATGTATGACGGCGCAAAAATCTCTAACATCGCAAATGCACACAGTGTCAAATTAAGTGGAAATTATAAATGCTTTATAGATGGCGAGATAACTGCCATGAAAGGAAACAGAGGTTGGGACGCTACTGATCACAGCACATCTGCCACACATGAAGGGAGAGGTCCTAAATCTGCTGTATATTTCAACGGTGGCACTACACTTGACCCAGATACGGGGAATCCTGGCTCTGCTATTATCGGTCCAAACGCCAATATTCACCACAACGACGTAAAATGCGGGGCTATAAGTATAAGCCGTAGCACTGCTGTTTCAGTAAAAGTGTTCGGCAAAATCAACGACAATGTCGGCCAAACAGGCACCAGCTGGCAAACAGTATTTGGATCTTCTCTGGCTATCCCATTTGGGACCAATGGAGGTGGTATATATATTGTCGCAGGTGGCACCATAATTCTTGAAGATGGCAGTGAAGTCTGCAGAAATTCAGTTATGAACATTGCCTATGGCGGCGGCATCAACATCCAGCAGAGCGGTTCAAAATTGATAATGAACGGTGGCCTCGTTGAGGGGAATACAGCTGGAGGTATGGGGCCTGGTATAGCAGTGAATAAAGCGGGAGACTGCTACTTTGAGATGAACGGCGGTACTGTTGAAAACGGACCGAATGGAGTTTTACTATTCAATAACCGCGCCGCCATTTTAACGGCAGTCAGAGAAGATAATGATTGCAATAGTCGCCTTATTTTAAACGGAGGCAAAGTCTCTGGTGTGACCATAAATAGCCTTGTCGCTTATGCAACTAATACAGCAAACCAGTACCGCAATTTATACATACGCGAGAATGTGGTTATCGGGACTGGATATGTCGCTGTTGCCGGTGCAATGCAGAGTGCAACCAGTACAACCAACATTCCAAGACAGGTCAAACTCTTACCAGCGAACAGTTTCGGCGATATTTACATTGGAAATCCAAATAAAAACCTTTATCCGACAATATCATCTGCACTGCCTATAGGCTGGACCATGCCTTCTACAACCGACAATGTTATTGCTTTTTGGATAAAAAAAGCAGGTACAGCTGATTTTTCCGTTCCTGCACCAACAAGCGGTTCTGGGGGCGCAAACTATAACACTAATCTAAAATACTTTGCAGCGGTACTGGAAACTAACGCTGCAGGAACAGCTAGTGGCACTGCCATAAAGCTTTACCCAACTGAAATCAAAAATGGACAAATCATCGTGTCAGTTCCACTTAGCACACACACAAACGGTGCCCTAGTAGCTCTTGTTCAACCGTCAAGTACATACGGTGAAATCGAATTTGACGCTCCCGCAACCTTGACTTACATTGTAGGTGATCTCAGCTATACTATTCCATACACAGGTGAATATGATATATCAATGCTCCTTGGTGAATTGATAACTGATGGACACAACGAATTAAATACATTGGTCAATCTAATTATACATCCAGACCCCAGTACCGTTCCTGACACCTCAAGTTTTGATATCATTTCAAGCGACATCTTTGAACTTGATGGCACAGTAATTTGGAATCCAGTCAACTGGGAATTAGTTGTTCCCGCAAAATTAAAACTTGGTTGGAGTTCTCCTACAGCAAACCCAGTTACAACATTTGAGTTTGATTGCACACTTGATGATACAGACTTTGTGGATGGCGCTATTCTATCTCTTACTGGCGAATTGGAGATCAAAGGCGGCCCGATACCTCCAAAGTATTATCTTATTTCTGGTAATTATGCAAACACCGAACTGATTGTACTCAAAGGCGATCTTTACATAAGCAAAAATCTTTCAGGTGATGCCGCAGAACCAACAAAAGATTTCCACTTTACAGTGACATTTAGTAACAGTGGCACTTATGATGGCGTTGCAAGCGGCAGTAACATCAATTTAAAGGGTGGTGAGAGTCGTCTTATCGCTGATATACCTCAAGGCATAGAATATACCGTTACCGAACTTGAGGCAAATCAGAACGGTTATACAACAACATCAACAGGCACAAGCGGTACAATATCTGATGAATTGTCTGAAGCAATATTTACCAACACCAAAAATAACCTGCCACCAGTCGACGAGGCAGAATACACGGTAATATACCATGGTAATGGTAACACTAATGGTTTAGCACCTGTAGACAACAATAGTCCATATGAAAGTGGCAGCAAAGTAACAGTTATGGGACAAGGTACACTTGCTAAGACAGGTCATTCTTTCATTGGTTGGTCATTAACTTCTACCGCAAACACAGCAACATACACTTCAGGCTCCACTTTCTACATTACAGATAATACGCTACTATATGCAATATGGAAAGCAAACTCTTACACAGTAACATACCAACCTGGTACACACGGCACATTTACAGCACAAACTACAACTGGACTACACTATGGCGATACAACTCCTACGGCACCAACAGTAACAGGTGATACAGATTGGACATTCACCGGTTGGTTACCCATACCAACAGCAATAGTCACAGATAACGCCACATATGTAGCACAATGGACCCAAACAGCAACACCATCCCCATCTGCTACCGCAACGCCAACGCCAACGCCAACGCCAACGCCAACTATAACCCCCGTCCCAACTACAACTGTAACCTTAATACCAACTTTAACACCTGCACCAACGGGATCTCCTTCGATAGGTGGCGAAGATGATCTGCAGGGTTGGGCACTTTTCAATTTAATGTTAAGTATAATAGGTGTTATATTGGCAATAATAGTAGTAATTGTTTGCTTGTTGTTACCGCTGATGAAGAAACAAAAAGATGAGCAAAAAAATATTAAAAACGTGACTATACCAACACAAAATAACAGACAAGAGTCTGAGAAGCAACAAAAACAACATAGAAAATTGTGGCTAATTACAACACTTGCTATGGGTATTGCAGGCATTATTGTATTCTTTCTCACCGAAGACATGAAACTCCCAATGATACTGATAGATAAATGGTCTATCGTAAATGCTGTCATTTTACTAGTGGAAATCATAGCAATAGCATTCACATTCAAACGCAAAGATGCACTTAAAATCAAACGAAAATACGAATCTAACTCCACTAATCTAACCTAATGAATAAACTCTCTTTCTTTTTTTATAAAAAACCTAGCAGAATACCTGCCGCGTTAGCGGCAGGATGAATGCGTCAGGTCTATTAGTGCTATAGTTGTAGTTTTCATCACCGTTAGATAAGGGAGGTGATAGATTGGATAAAGCGAAATCTTGTGCTTTCCAAGCTAACTAGGGGAAAACTGGAAACTCGTAATGTGTATATTTTTTGAAATATTATTAATTAAAATGTTTATATATTGCGTCTATTTCCTTTAGTTAGTTGGCGTCAAATATGAATGTGTCAAATAGATGTATGTCGTTAAATTTCATTTCAAAATTTAAATTGCAAAATTTCGTTCGTAAAAGTTTAGCATTAACTGTTATTTCTTTCTTAATTGTGCTAATAATCTCTTTTTCTGCCATGTTTTCTGCGTTTAGCGGTGTCTCATTTTTTGCATCTGCAGCAGATGTGCAAGCTACGAATGAAAATGACCTAAGAACGGCTGTTGCTGGAGCCACAGAACCTACAATTATTACTATTATGAGCGATATCGATCTCACAGCTACTACACTTACTATACCTGCTGGCGCAGATATAACATTAAAAAGTGTTGATTCAACTGCATTTTGCAAACTTAGTGGAGCGTATGGTAAATCGGTTATAACGGTTAATGGTAAATTAACGCTTGACGGAGTTATTCTGACACATTTTAGTACCGGCGTTGGTAATGGGGTAACTGTTAACCGTGGCGGCACATTAATCATGATTGATGGTGAAATTTCTGATAATAGAGATACCAACGACGGAGGTGGTGGAGTGTATGTAGTTGCTAATGGCGCTAGTTTTACAATGTATGGCGGCGTTATCTCCAATAATATTGCAGACCAATGGGGTGGCGGCGTAAATATTGAACCTGGCTCCACTTTTAGTCTGTATGGTGGTGTAGTATCAAATAACAAAGCTAATGGTTATGGTGTTGGTGGTGGTGTGTGTGCTGATGGCGTTTTTGAAATGTTTGGCGGTGAAATTTCTGGCAATACAGCTATACGAGGTGGCGGTGGTGTATATAGCAGAGGACAAAGTGGTGCGAGCAATTTTACAATGGTGGATGGTTTAATTTTTAACAACTCAGTCACATCTGGGTCTGGTTATGGTGGTGGTGTAGCCGTTTCAAACCCTTGTGTGTTTACCATGAAAGGCGGCAAAATTTTAGATAACACTGCCCCCAGTTATGGTGGTGGTGTATACATTAGTGGTGCTACTTTTAACATGACTGGTACTGGTATACTTTCTGGTAATAATGCTACTGATGGTGGCGGTGTATACCTAACTGGTATTGCTGGTCGTTTTAATATGACTGATAGCAGTGTAATTTCTGGTAACCTAGCCAAAAATAACGGTGGTGGTGTATATGTGGGTAATGGCTGGTTTAATTTAACTGGTGGCACAATTTCTTATAATACGGCAACACAAAATGGTGGTGGCATTTGGGTTACTGATTCACCTGTTGATACTACAGGTCTTGAAAGACTCACAATTGATGGTGATGTAACATTTTCAAATAACATTGCTTTTGACGCATATGACCGAGACCCTGTGCATGACAGTTACTATATTGCACTCATTGGTCCAGATGTAATTTGGTCTGAGCCTTTTATTCAGGGATATAATAATTATGACATAAGTTACATTAGCAGTATACCTGAGGTTCTTTACAATATAGAGTACAACTCTAATACTGGTATTGGTTCTATGGATAAAACAGTTGCAATTTATGATAAAGCTGTTACATTGAAACCTAATGCTTTTAGTAAAACTGGTTATACTTTTACTGGCTGGAATACTGCAGCTGATGGCACGGGCATTTCTCATACTGATGCTGAAACATTTAGTTACATTTATGATCATGATTTAGAATTATATGCTCAATGGTCTATTATTCCTGTTATTCCCGTGTATGATTTTAGTGTTATGTATGTTGGCAATGGTGCGACTAGTGGAAATGTTCCAATCGATAATAATTTGTATACTTATGGCGTTTCTGTTTTTGTTGCGGCTAACACTGGCAGTCTTGTCCGGTCTGGCTATACGTTCATGGGGTGGGCTTACAGTAGTACTGCAGCTGTTGCTGATTTTGCTGTAGTTGGCAATTCTGTTTCGCCTGCTAGTTTCCAGATTTATGATGATGCAACATTGTATGCTGTTTGGATTCAAAACGTTTATGCGGTGTCTTATGAACCTGGTACACATGGTACATTTACTGTACAGATTACCAAGGATCTTCACTATGGCGATGTAACTCCTACTGCCCCTGCCGTTACAGGTGATGCAGGTTGGAATTTTACGGGCTGGTCCCCTACACCATCTGCAACTATAACTGGTAACGCTACTTATGTAGCACAATGGACACAAATAACAACTCCCACTTCACCCCCACCATCACCATCTGCAACTGTTGCTCCCCCTTCATCCCCCTTGCCCTCATCAACACCAACTCCGTCTGTCCCCTCAGTAACTTTACCTCCATCTGTATCGATAGTTCCACCACCTATACTTACTACTACGCCGTTTCCTCCTGTTACAAATGATAAGTGGGCTTTTGTGAATTTAGTTCTTAGTATACTTGGTGTTATCTTAGCTGTTATAGTAACAGTGTGTGCATTGTTACTAAAGAAGAAAGGAGCTAACAACGTTGAGCGGAAGAGTGTTAATTCTAAGACTGTTGGTGGTATAACAAGGCGTGATGATCAAAATAGTGGCGATGTGGCTGATGAAACGTTTTCTCGTCGTAGGAATATGTGGTTAATTGTTTCTGTAGTGTTGGCTGTTGTAGGTGTTGTAGTGTTTTTGTTTACTGAGGACCTAAACCTTACTATGGGTTGGGTGGATAAGTGGACTATTGTAAATGCTGCTGTATTTGTGATAAACGTAATAGTTGTTTTATTTGTGTTCAAACAAACTAAATCTGAATCTAGACAGAAATAGTTAGTTATTATCAATAAAACTCTACAATAACAAATCTATCTTTTTTTGTTACTGAATTTGTATACTTGAGTTGCCTTTTTTTCTAAAAGTATTTTTGTTATATAACCTCCTATGTGTGTGAGAGTTAACGGGTGAAAAGATGCCTGTTTTTTGTTGATAAAGTATAAATAATGGATTAATCATATTAAACATATATGAATTGTGGAAATATGGTGTTGAAATGAAACTACAAATAATAAAAAATCACAAAAACTTTGAAGCAGACAAGCAAGTAACCAATTTTCACATCCAAAATAAAGACTACTTTAAGAGGCCAAAAAATGAGTAATAAGCATAAATATAAATTTGAAACAATCCAAATTCACGCTGGTCAAGAACAGCCCGACCCAGCAACAGGTGCACGCGCAGTTCCAATATACGCAACAACCTCATATGTTTTCAAAGATAGCGCACAAGCAGCCAACCGTTTCAATCTCACCGAAGGTGGCAACATTTACAGCCGTATAATGAACCCTACATCTGATGTGTTTGAAAAACGCGTAGCAGCACTTGAAGGTGGCGCAGCAGCATTAGCAGTAGCATCTGGTGCAGCAGCAATCACATATGCAATACAAAACATCGCATTAGTAGGCGACCATATAGTATCTGCCTCAAACCTCTACGGCGGAACATATAACCTGTTTGCTAACACCATACGCGAACAAGGAATTGAAACAACTTTTGTTGATCCGACAGATGTAAACAATTTTGAAAAGGCAATAAGAAAAAATACAAAACTCATATTTGCCGAAACACTGGGAAACCCAAACTCTGACGTAATTGACCTTCAAGCTATCGCAGACATAGCTCACAAACATGGAATCCCATTTGTTGTGGATAACACATTTGCAACTCCTTACTTATTAAATCCCTTTGAATACGGTGTCGATATCATTATTCATTCAGCAACAAAATTCATCGGCGGACACGGCACAACAATGGGTGGTGTAATTGTCGATTCTGGAAAATTCGATTGGGCCCAAAACGACAAATTTCCTGGATTATCCAAACCAAATCCCTCTTATCATGGTATTGTTTTCACTCAAGCGGTTGGCAATCTCGCGTACATAATAAAAATTCGAACAACCCTCCTGCGCGATCAAGGAGCAGCAATTTCTCCTTTCAACTCATTTCTACTGTTGCAAGGATTAGAAACATTATCCCTTAGAGTAGAGCGTCACGTAACAAACGCGTTAAAGGTAGTAGAATATCTAAAAAACCATCCACAGGTGGAGAAGGTAAACCATCCATCGTTGACGTATGGATCTGCAAAAGAACTGTATCGTAAGTATTTCCCTAATGGTGCAGGGTCGATTTTTACATTTGAAATTAAAGGTGATGCTGAAACAGCTCGACGCTTCACCGAGAGTTTGGAACTTTTTTCGCTTCTTGCAAATGTTGCAGATGTCAAATCTTTAGTAATCCATCCTGCATCCACAACGCATTCCCAATTAAGTGAATCAGAATTACTCGCTATCGGAATCAAACCAAACACCGTTCGACTTTCAATTGGAACTGAACATATCGATGACATTATAGCAGACTTGGAACATGGTTTTAAACAAGCGAAATAACAAAAAAGTTGATAGATATGAGAAATATTTACAAATCGGTCATAGAACTAATTGGTGACACGCCATTACTTGAACTTATACAAATTGAAAAAGAAATCGGTCTCAACGCTACGCTACTTGCCAAGCTGGAATCTTTTAATCCAGCTGGCTCAGTCAAAGATAGAATAGCAAATGTAATGCTTGACGATGCCGAAAAGAGCGGTCTATTAAAGCCGGGTGCCGTTGTTATTGAGCCGACTTCGGGTAACACGGGGATTGGTCTTGCTGCTATATGTGCTGCGCGTGGTTATCAGCTTATTTTGGTTATGCCTGAGACTATGTCTATAGAGCGTCGGAAACTTGTGAAAGCGTATGGCGCAGAGCTTGTTTTGACAGATGGTACAAAAGGTATGAAAGGTGCAATTGCTAAAGCAGACGAACTGGTAGCTACTACACCTAACGCGTTTATGCCCGGACAATTTATTAATCCCTCTAATCCTGCTGTGCACAGGGAGACAACAGGGCCTGAAATTTGGCGAGATACCGATGGTGTGGTGGATATTTTTGTATCTGGTGTAGGAACTGGTGGTACGATTACTGGTGTTGGAGAATATTTGAAATCTAGAAATCCCTTGATTAAAGTGGTGGCTGTTGAGCCAAAAAATTCTGCTGTTTTATCTACAGGTGTTGCTGGTTCACATAAAATTCAAGGTATTGGTGCAGGGTTTGTGCCAAAAACGCTTAATACCTCGATATATGACGAGATTATTGCTGTAGCGGATGAAGATGCTTTTGATATAAGTAGACTGGTTGCTCGCAAAGAGGGTATACTTGTGGGGATATCTTCAGGTGCAGCGTTATGGGCGGCTATACAAGTTGCAAAGCGACAGGAGAATAAGGGAAAAACTATTGTTATTATACTACCTGATACTGGTGAGCGATATCTTTCTACAACACTTTTTGCAGAATAAACCGATGTTCACATGTCAAAACAATTTGTTATAGGAAAATTGATGAGAACATGCCTGTAAATATTCCAACCAATTTGCCTGCTGTGGAAACGCTTAGTTCAGAAGGCATCTTTGTTATGACTGAAAAGAGAGCGCGTTCACAGGATATTCGACCGCTTGAGATAGGTATTGTAAATTTGATGCCTACAAAAATAAACACTGAAACGCAACTTTTGCGTCTACTTTCTAATACGCCATTACAAATAGAAATTACACTTTTACGAATGAATAACCACGTTTATAAGAATACTGGACAGGAACATTTAGATGTTTTCTATCATACACATATGGATGTAAAGGATAAGTGGTTTGATGGATTAATTATAACGGGTGCACCAGTTGAGGCGTTGCCTTTTGATAAGGTGGATTACTGGGATGATTTATGTACTTTGATGGATTGGTCCAAAACAAATGTGTACAGTACTCTGCATATATGCTGGGGTGCTCAAGCAGGACTTTTTCATCATTATGGGATCAAAAAATATGAACTTTATGAAAAACTTTCAGGTGTATATCGGCATAAGGTACAAGTTTCTTCTAATTGCCTAATACGAGGTTTCGATGACGAATTCTTAGCACCACATTCACGCTACACAAATGTACGAGAAGAGGATATCCTAATAGCTGGGTTATCCGTTCTAGCAAAGTCAAATGAAACTGGCGTATATATCGCCGTAAGTAATGACCACAGACAAGTATTCATTACCGGGCATCCAGAATATGACAAAACGACACTAGACGACGAGTATAAACGTGACATAGGTAAGGGGTTAAACATCAAACCCCCTGTAAACTATTATAAAGACAACAACTTAAATAAAATCCCTACAATGCACTGGAAAGCTCACGCCCACCTTCTATTTGCAAACTGGCTCAATTACTACGTATACCAAGAAACACCATATCATATTACATCAATATAGCACATATGCCCATAGATTGGAGTGTCCACTTAAAGATAAGTAATCCAGTTTTTTTAAACGCTGTAAATATGTCTTAAGTGGTTAATGCATGCCAAAGTTTAAGTGTCAGATCCACCACCCCGCTTTTTTGAAACAACTTTAGTGCGTCTGGTAAATCTGCCCAAATGGTGACGTGTGTTGCTGTTTTTTTTGCTCAAGTAACCGTGTATACGCTTTACCAATAACACGACATTTCTTTGATAACCCTTTCAGAAAAGCATCCCACTTATCCGTTAGACGATACAGTCTTCCAAATGGTTCACTTTATTGTAAAGGCGGTGGAAAAATTGCAGTATTACGATGGCTGAGCACCCAAGCGGAACACCTTTTCGTGTACTACGATCAATAGACTTGGTGATCCAAAGCTTGTTTTTTCTAACCCACAAATGCCACACATAATCAAACTTCATCTCCATGATATTCTCAGCGATTTTGGACTAAGAATAGTTTAACTCCTGTCTCTATGATCCATCGGTAAACTAGTGAGGGTAGGCTGTTAAAAATTTTGGAGAGCATACGGACCATTCCTGTACACTGTATAAATAAACAGTAGCAAAATTTTTGACACCCTATTAGTGGCACTGTAGCCATGTAGTCTAAAGGTTACAAAACAGTTCATGGCTTTTTGAGACAGCTTATTATTATAGTTAACATGTTTTTGAAAAAATTGTACCACAGACAATCTGCTATGAACTGCTCGCCTGTAGTCAACATCAACCCCAATAAACCTTAAAACAAACAACATACATGACAACGATCATCATAGCGAAGCGGTTGCACAGGATTATGAACAAGTTGTAAAAGGGTACATTAAAACAACTGACAAAAATAAAACATCTGTTACACAACGCGCTAAAAATATGCCATAAAATATTTAACATAACAACCATCACACCAACTACATATCAAATTTTTAAAAAACAAAATTCAACACCACTATCAAGTGAGTCATCTAAGCCGTTGGAAAACAAAAAAGTGGGAAACAAAACAAAAACATATCACATTATAATGGGGGCAAGTAAGCACATTTAATCCAGTCCATAACACAATTTTTCTGTTTATATATGACTAGACAAAATATTATCATTATATAAGTGGTTTTTGAAACGTTTTTTATAAAATAAAACTGTTTCCAAAAAGTTTCACATTGTTTCCCACATTTGGAAACACCTTGGAAAATAGTCAGTAACTCTTACGAATAAATAAAAGCCATAACAAAATATGATACATATCCAAAAACTCTTAACACCTTCTCCAATCCTAACATAGACATGGCGCTATCAACTCACACACCCCCGTCTCACTTCTACCGCTTGTCCCACAACTAGAACATGTACACAACACAACAAGCTCAAGGTCTTAATCCTGGGTCTAAGTTTCGAAAAATTAAGCAAAGTTCTTTGGTGTTTACTGTACAAACCATTTTTTGAAAAAGTGCTCAGCTGACCTGGAGAAAAACGTAAAATGACACCTTTACACCACATTACGCACCATGGCGTATGAGAACAGGTTTATATCTAATCATAAGTTAAGCCTGTTTTTTTCTTAATATTGAAATATTAATTTTTAAGTTTGTGTTTAAATTGTTTAAGTGTACTTTTTGTATGAAAAATGGGGGGGGGGTTATTGGTGAAAAATGGTATAAAAGTAAGTCTGAACTGGTGGACCGAGGGGGATTTGAACCCCCGACCTCTTGAGTGCAAGTCAAGCGTTCATACCAGCTGAACTATCGGCCCTTGTTTTTGTTGTAGCATCATTTGTTTTCGGTAATATTTATCTTTTGTATTTTTTTGTATGTTATGCTGTTGAAAAACTGTTTGTTTATTTGTTTGAAAAAATAAGATAAGTTGGATTTTAGGATTTAGGTTTTTTAGTATCTGCGTGGTTTTGCTGGTCTTTTTTGTGCCCAGCATTCGCGGCAATATACTGGTCTCTCTGGGTCTGGTACGAATGGTACTTCGCATTCTTTACCGCATTCAGAGCATGTTGCCTTGTGTAATTCTCTCTCAGTCACTATTTTCAACTCCTTCTAACTGTTTATGATGCATAACGTTACTGTTTGCACTTTACTTTACTGGATTGTTGACGGTGTAATAAAGATTTATCTATAAACTAGTATGAACTTGAAATGTACATATTCTTATTGCTAACTTTTATGCTAATAAATGGTTTTGTTGTAAAAAGAGTTGAGAGTATTTTGTTCTCTCTTTTTGAGTTGTTGTTCTGTCCTATGGTTTACTTTGCTAGAGTTATCTCTATAGTGGAAACCATTCTGGACTTGTTTTCGCCTTCTCTTGGTGGCATCTCAGCTGTTCCTATAGCGATTTTTTTTACTTTGAGGTCTTTTATGAAGCGGCTTCTTGCGATTTCTGCGACATCTACTGCTGTAGTGATTGCTTGACCTCTCGCTTTCAAAGTTATATCGCTAATGTTTCCTGAGGAGAATGCCGTGATGATGGCTAGAACATAGCTCATTGGAGGTTTATTTCCAACTAGTATTGTATCTTGTTGTTTTTCAGTCATTCTTTTTCACCTGTACTATATGTTTTCTGCCATTTCTGACAGTTTGCGTAACTATAAATGTCAAGGCTTGTTTATAAAGTGATTCAAACAAATATCACCGTTTTATTGATTTTTAACACGTTTGTTTTTGTCACGCAAGAAATAGCGTTGTTTTCTCACAAAATAATTTCACCCCTCTCAATTAGACTATGGTTAAAGTCAAAAAGAAGGGTGAACTTAAATGGTGTCTAGAAAAACATGC
>JGI20171J29575_12612405_pt1 | contig 15092 bp, 14 predicted proteins | sample TergutNc150P4_FD_29575 | JGI IMG/M metagenome (IMG submission 29575)
GGAAATTCCCGTGAAGGGCAAGCCGAACCTTTACCGAAACAAGGTTGACGCGAACAAGTATATTTCCAAACTGCTTGCGGCATCCGTTGTTTTCCCTGACCTCATGAATGAGGAACTTCAAGATTCGTATGGGGTGAAATTCCCCGAAGATTTGTTGAAGGAAATGCTTGACGATACGGGCGAATACACGGCGTTCACGGCGTTTGTCCAAAAGTTCAACGGGTTCAACATTACCCTTGATGACAAGGTGGACGAAGCAAAAAACTGATACTGGGCGGCGATTACGAAGCGAATTTCCTTTATTATGCAATCCATAAGTTGCATTGGTCGCCGTCCATGTTGGATGAGTGGTTTGAAGCCGAAGGTGAGGTAAAAGCCTTTTATTACGCTTCAACCCAAATCAAGGTTGACAATGACAAAAAGCAAGCGGACGAAATCAAGAAAAAGGCGAACAAGGGGAAAGGCAAGCGGAAATAAAGCCGCTTGCCTTCCGCTTTTGTGAAAGGTGGTGAACGGGCTTGGCATCAATTCAAACGTCAATAACAATGGCTGATAACATATCGGCAACGCTTCACAACATTATAAACGCCGTGAACTTGACCGTTTCGGCGTTTCAGGATGTCCAAAGCGCGGCTTCCCACGATATTAACGCGAACGCTTTTGAGGGTATCAGGGAGCAAATAAACGCCGCGACAATGGCAACACAGCAGTTTGAAAGTGAACTTTCAAGAATACAACCGCAATCCGTTCCAGTTGAAATAGAATGGCACACGCCGCCGCAAATTGATATATTCAGCGGAAACGGCGTTGAACGATACAAGCAAGAAATCCAGTCGGCAAACGATATGATGAACCGAATGACCTTCACGCAACAGCAGATTTCAAACAACGCCGCCGCCATGCGTGTTTTACCCCCGCAAGCGTTGACCGACATTCAAGGGATGGGTTCGCGGATTCAGTCTTTACGCGCACAAATTGAACAAGTTCAACGGACAAGAATCGCGGTTGTGGGCGTGGAACAGGCGAACGCCGAAGTCGAGCAGTTACGGGGACAATTAAGTCATGCGGTACAGATTCAAGAGGAAATGAACGCCGCCATTGACAATATGGACGTTTCAGGGGCGAACGCCGCCTATAACCAGTTGAATTCTATCATTGATTCAACCGAAAGGCACATCCGCGACAACATAAACGAACAACAGCATTTCAACAATGAACTTCGCAACGGGGAACAAGCCGCCAATTCCCTGAAGGGTATTTTGGGTGCAATGGCGGGTGTGTTTACCGTTAGGGCGGGGGTAAAGTGGATTCAGGACAGTATTGACCTGACCAATCAGCAGATTCAGGCTGAACAACAGCTTTCAAACGTGTTGGCGAATCAGGGGGCAAGCTATGAAGATTTTATTTCCCTAAAACAGCAAGCCGCCGCGATTCAGGCAACATCCATGTACGGTGATGAATCCATGATTGGCGGCGCGGCTGAACTGTCAACCTACTTGAAAGACGCTGAAGCGGTTAAGGCGATGATGGGGACGCTTGCCAATTATGCGGCGGGTATGAGCGGCGGCGCGGAAGTGAGTTACCAACAAATGGTAGACTATGCCACACAGCTTGGAAAGGCGTTAGATGGGACATATGACGGACTAAAGAAAAAGGGATTTGAACTGTCTGACGCGCAAAAGGAAATCATTGAAAACGGAACGGACATGGAGAAGGCACTTGTCATTGATGAAGTTATCAGTCAATCATGGGCGGGACTTGCCGAACAGATGGCGCAAACGCCGCAGGGCATGATAACTTCCATGTCAAACGCCTTCGGTGACATCCGTGAAAATATCGGGGCGCAACTTTACCCCGTCATTTTGTCCGTGTTCACCATGATTCAATCCTATTTGCCGCAAATTGAACAAATGCTTTATGGGTTTGTTCCGATAATCCAAACCATTATTGAGGTCATCGGCGGCATCATCGAAGCGGCGTTTGCCGTGTATCAGTTTTTTGTTGATAACTGGTCATGGATTGAACCCGTTATATGGGGCATCGTGGCGGCATTTGTCGCGTGGAAAGTTATCACGCTGATTCAAACAGCGGTAACATGGTTGTTGACGGCGGCGAACTGGGCGTTGGTAATGGCAATATTGGCAAACCCCATTACATGGATTGTCATAGCGATTGCGGCGGTTATAGCGGCAATCGTGGCGTGGGCGAATGCGGTCGGCGGCTTCCGTGTCTTATGGCTGATAGTCGTGAACGCCATCCTGACGGCTTGGGATTGGGTGAAAATCGGATTTTTCACGGGCGTTTATTGGGTTATTGACCTTTGGGACAAAATGAAGTTAGGCATGATGACGGCGGGAACGGCGATTGCAAATTTCATGGGGGACATGAAAGCCAATGTTTTGATGATACTCCAAAACATGGTGAACGGCGCAATCGACATCATCAACGGCTTCATCGGCATTTTGAACAAAATCCCCGGCGTTAATATCGGGCTGATTGAGCAAGTGACCTTTGGGACACAGGCACAGCTTGAAAACGAAGCCGCCAAACAAGCGCGGGAAGATGCCCTGAACGATTACCGCAATGAAATCAATGCGGGTATTGCCGAACGGTCGGCAAAACTTGATTCCATGAAGGATGACGCACGGGCGGCAACGGCTGAACGGCTTGCGGGTATTGAGGAAGCAAGAGCGGCGGCGCAACAAAAAGAAGAAAACCAAAGCGCGGCAACCACGCCTTCAGATTTTGTCCAAACCAACTTTGACGGCGCGGGGCAAATGGGAAACATTGCAAATGACACCGCCAACATAGCGGGTAACACCGCCGCAATGAAAAACACGGGCGAAGAAGATTTGAAATACTTGCGCGACATTGCGGAGCGGGAAACCATCAACCGCTACATCAACATTGAGATGGGCGGCATAACAACAAACAACACGGTCAATTCCGAGGTGGATTTAGACGGAATCGCGGAAAAAATCTATGATTCCTTCGGTGACATGATGATGGAGCGGATTGACATTTCAGCGGAAGGGGTGGTGGCGTAAATGTATGATGTTTATCTTGACAAGGTGCTTTTGCCCGTTACCCCTTCCAAAATCCAGTTGAAAATTAAGAATCAAAACAAGACCATAACCCTGATAAACGAAGGGGAAATCAACATCCTGAAACTGGCGGGGCTTACGGATATAACTTTTACGGTGATGATTCCACAAATGAATTATCCGTTTGCAAGGTACAAGAGCGGTTTTCATGGAGCGGCTTATTATTTGGACGCTTTTGAAAACCTGAAAACAAGGCGCGACAGCAAAGGAAACTTTGAACCGTTTCAATTCATAGTTTCCCGCGCAACGCCGAACGGCAAGGTTCTTTTTGACAGCAATATCAAAGTGGCGATGGAAGATTATACCGTCAATGAGGACGCGAAGGACGGCTTTGATTTGTCGGTCGATATAAAGCTAAAGCAATACAGACCGTATAGCACAAAAACGGTTACAATCCAAGTAAAACAGGATAAACCGAAAGACCCGCCCAAAGCGGAAATTCAAGAGCAAAGACCCGCGCAAAACCCGCCGCCTATCGGCGTTGGTTCGGATGTGATAGTCAACGGGCGTTTGCATCGTGACAGTTACGGCAACGGCGCGGGGCAAACACGGGAAAATTACAGGGGAAAGGTGAACTTTATCAACCTGAAAGGTTCGCATCCATACCATGTGACAACCCCGCAAGGCGGGTGGCTTGGATGGGTGTTAGCTTCAGCGGTTAGGGCGGTGTAAAATGAACATTGAACTTTTGATTCAAAACGGGGATAAAGTCTATAAACCTTTGGTTCAAGACGGGGTTCAATGGACAACGGAACGCAAAGGTGCGCCGTCAAAGCTGAAATTTTCGGTTGTGAAAGACGGCGCAATCAACTTCACGGAAGGCAACCCCGTTTCCCTGAAGGTTGACGGAATAAATGTTTTTTATGGGTTCGTGTTCAGCAAGAAGCGTGACAAACAGCAAATCATTGACGTTACGGCTTATGACCAAATGCGTTACCTAAAAAATAAAGACACCTATGTTTACAGCAATAAAACAGCATCGGACGTAATCAGAATGATTGCGTCCGATTTTCGTTTGAATTTGGGGACAGTCGAAAACACAAGTTTTGTCATTGCGTCAAGGGTTGAGGATAACACCACGCTTTTTGACATGATATATAACGCGCTTGACCTTGAACTAACAAACCGAAAAAATCTATATGTCCTTTTTGACGATTTCGGGAAGTTGTGCCTGAAATCGCTTGAAAAAATGAAAGTGGGGATTCTGATTGATGAGGAAACGGGGGAGAACTTTGACTACACATCAAGCATTGACGATTCAACATACAACAGAATCAAACTTTCAAGGGAAAACGATGACACGGGCAAGCGGGATATTTATATCGCGCAAGACGGGGCGCATATAAACGCATGGGGCATCTTGCAATACTTTGACACGTTGCAAGACGGCGAAAACGGGGAAGCCAAAGCGAATGCCCTTTTGACCTTGTACAACGTGAAAACCCGAAAACTGAAAATCACAAAGGCATTCGGTGACGTTCGGGTTCGGGCGGGGACAATGCCCGTTATCAACTTGGCTTTGGGTGATATAACTGTCAAGAATCATTTACTGGTCGAAAAAGCGGTTCACACATTCAACGAATCCGAATATTGGATGGACTTAAATTTTGTAGGGGGTGAGTTTATTGGCTGATGTAGTGGAAGCCGCGAAAATGGCGGCAATAAAAGCGGTGGAAGCAAGCAACCCATCGGGGGTGTACTTTGGCACGGTCACAAGCGTTGCGCCGCTGAAAATCAACGTGGAACAAAAAATGACGCTTGAATCGGCGCAACTGATTCTTTGCCGAAACGTCACAGACCATAAAACTGAAATGACGGTTGACCATTACACGGAAAACGAAACGGCGCATACCCACGCCATACAAGACACTTACACAGGCGGCGGTTCGTCATCCCCCACGTCACACCGCCACGCCTACACAGGCAGAAAGACCTTCACAATTCATAATGGCTTGGTGAATGGTGACAGGGTTCTTTTATTGCGTGTTCAGGGCGGTCAAAAATATGTTGTGTGGGACAGAATCACATGATACCGTCCGCAGACAGCTTTTTGAATCAAGACTTCGTAATCGAAGAACAAACAAGCCAAACATACCGCATGGATTTAGACCAATTAAACATTCGCGGCATGACAGACGGGCAAGAAGCAATGAAACAACTGATTTACAAAATCCTGAATACCGAAAGATACCAGTACATCATTTATTCATGGAATTTTGGGGTTGAGTTCATTGACTTGTTCGGTGAACCTATATCGTTTGTTTTGCCTGAAATCAAACGGCGCATCATTGAAGCGTTGACCTTTGACAGTCGAATTGAAAGCGTTGACAACTTTGAATTTGAGATTGGGAAAGGCACGGTTCACACGATATTTACAGCACACACCATTTTTGGGGATGTGCAAATTGAAACGGGGGTGAATATTTAATGTTTGAGGATTTGACTTATGAAATCATCATGCAACGGATGCTTGACCGCATACCCATGAATGTTGACAAACGGGAAGGTTCAATAATTTGGGATGCTCTTGCCCCCGCCGCCGTTGAACTTATGCAGATATACATTGAACTGAACAACATCATGAATGAATCCTTTGCGGACACGGCATCCCGCGAATTCCTGATTCGCCGCGCCGCAGAAAGGGGAATCGCGCCTTACCCCGCGACAAACGCGATTTTGCGCGGCGAGTTTACCCCCGCAACCATCAACATGACGGGGCGGCGGTTCAATATGCCGAACACCGACAATATAAGCTATATCGTGCGGGAAATGATTTCCGAAGGGGTGTATCAAGTCGAGTGTGAAACGGCGGGGATTGTGGGGAATCAGCATTTAGGGACAATCCTTCCTATTGACTATATAAACGGCTTGCAGACCGCCGAACTGACCGCCGTGTTGATTCCCGCCAAAGACGAACAAGACACCGAATCCTTACGTCAAGAATACTTTGATTCTTTCAGCGGCAAAGCATACGGCGGCAACGTCAAGGATTATCTTGACAAAACCAACAGCTTGAACGGAGTGGGGGCAACCAAAGTAACGCCGATTTGGGACGGCGGCGGGACAGTCAAATTGACCATCCTTGACGCGCAATATAACCCCGCATCGGAACTTTTGATTAACAACGTACAGGAAGCCATTGACCCCACACAAGACGGAACAGGGCTTGGAATCGCGCCAATCGGTCATGTTGTGACGGTTGACACGGCAACGGAAATCAGCGTGAACATAACGGCAAGCCTTGTTTTTGACAGCGGCTATTCTTGGAATTCCGTTCAAGGTCAAGCGGTTCAACTGATTCAAAGTTACTTGCTTGAACAAAGAAAAGCATGGGCGAACCAAACAACTTTGATTGTGAGGTTGACGCAAATTGAAACGCGCCTGTTGTCCATTGACGGAGTAATCGACATAAGCGGAACAAAAATCAATGGCGTTGCGGACAATTTGACCCTGACAGGCTATGAAATACCCGTGTTTGGGGGGATTAACGTATGATGCGAGAAGTTTCCCTGATTGAATATTTGCCGTTGTTCATTCAGGAATACCATGAAATGCGAAAGATAATGACCGCCGAAAACCCCGAATTTCAATTCCTTTGGGAGTTGAACGGGCAACTAAGGGATAACTTGTTTATTCTAACGGCGGGTGAAATCGGCGTGAAGCGGTGGGAAAAGCTGTTAGGCATTTTCCCGCTTCCATATGAAACGCTTGACGAAAGAAAAGCAACCATCCTTTTGCGGATAAATGAACAACTACCCTACACCATGCGGATGTTACGCAATATGCTTGAAGTAGTTTGCGGCGAAGGGAATTTTGAAATAAACCTTGACGCAAACGCTTATTCGCTGAAGATTCAGTTGGCGATTTTTTCAAACACCGTAGCGGACAACGTGGCATCCCTACTGAAACGCATCATTCCCGTGAACCTGATTTTCATTGTGGCGAACGATACGGTTCAGCTTGCGGAATTGTATTACATCGGCGCGATGTTGCAAAGCATGACCCACAATTTAAGGACTTCCGTTGATTTGGCTTTTACTTTTGACAATGCCGAATCAAGCGGCGAATACCATGTTTTGACCGCCGCCCTTCATTCGGCAAGGCACGAATCAAACATTTCCGTTGATTTGTCCGTTACCTTTGACGGCGTGGAAGTTAGCGCGAACGCTTATGTTGGAAGCGGACAGATTTTGACTTTCCAACACCACAAGTCAAGGGGTTCAGTTTCCTTGTCTGAAACGCTTGACATTAACCAATCAGGGCAGTTACACACGCCGATGAACAACGTCATAACGGCGCACATAACGCAACAGGCAAATATTTCAATTTAAGAAAGGTAGGTTTTTCAAATGGCAGTTTACAACAATGTGGTGGTGACGGATGCGGGGATTGCGCTTTTGCGTAACGTATCACTTTTGAACCGCGCTTTGAACGCATCAAGAGTGGTGACAAGCGCATCCGTGGTGAGTAACCCCCAAACGGCAACCACGATTCCGAACGTGGTTCAAAATCAACCGTTTAGCCTTTATCCGCACGGAACGAATCAGTTTGTGCTTGAAGCGCAACTGACCAATGCGGGGGTTGCGGCGGCTTACAACCTGAACACCATCGGATTTTACGCGAATGACGGCGTGACGGGGGATGTCCTTCTTGCGGTCATAACGGCGCAAACCCCTGACCTGATACCCCCCGCATCCAGTTACCCCATCAACTTGAATTTCAGGGCGTTCATTGCCCTTGACAGCGGCGGCAACGTGACAATCAACGCATCCTTCGCGGGGTATGCCACAATGGAAACTTTGGGCGAACACATGACCGCGAATGTTGAGGGTGAAGATGGCGTTCACGGTATACGCTATTTTGAGGGTGCGCTTCAGGTTTGGAACGGCGATGAATGGGAAGATGTGGCAATAACCGACAAATACAGGGTTTACGGCGTTTCCGTTGACCTGACCAATCCGAACCCTGAAACCGCCGTGACTTATACGGATGATGCCGCAAGCATGACGGGCGGTAATGCGGCGTGGGACACGATGCCGATTTTCAAAGACATCAAGCCTTGTATGCTGAAGAACGGGCAAGTTCAATATTATTTGAACCCGTCAAACTTCGCGCAAAAAGCGGATGGAACAGCCGCCGACATCACAAGCGGCAATGACGGCGATGTGATGATTGAAATTCCCAAATGCGGCTTGAAAATCAACACAACCAACAACACTTTGACCATCAAGGTGACGGATGACCCCGCAAACCCTGAATTCCGCTACTACGCGCATACACGCGACACCGAAGGTGATAGAAACAAGCTGTATATCGCCGCTTACAAGGCTTATGATGACGGAACAAAATTGCGGTCATTGAGCGGTAAAGCACCGACAGCCAATCAAAACATAGGTTGGTTCAGGACACACGCGCAAGCGAACGGGGCGGGTTATGACCAAATGAGTTTTTACCCCCTGACCCTGATTCAAGCGTTGTTCCTGATAAGGTTCAAGAACCGCGACAGTCAAACGGCTTTGGGGCGCGGCTTTGTGGACGGCAACAGCGCGGCAATCAATACGGGCGGGACAAATGCAAAAGGAATGTTTTTCGGCGAAGGCACGGGGCAGTTGCAAATGAAATGTTTCGGGCTTGAAGATTTGTGGGGCAACGTCTACAACTGGATTGACGGGCTTTATTCAACCGCAACCCGAAACATTATGACCGCCTTCAAAAATTTCAATGACACGGGTTCAGGGTATACGGACAGGGGACAAGGCGCGGCGGCTGATATTGGAAACTACATGAGCAAGCCGCAAGGCACAACCGAAACGGGCTTCATTGCCAAAGAGGTCACAGGTTCAGCGACAACACACTTCGCGGATTATGCGAGTTTGTACGCTGACCGCTTGCCGGTTTTCGGCGGTATTTGGACGATTGCTTCGAATGCGGGTGTTTTTCGGCTTAGTGTGAATTATTCCGCTTCGAATGTGAGCGCGTCCGTCGGCGGGCGGCTGATGTTTTTATAAAAATCACGGGCAACAAGGTTTGTGGGAATCAAATCACACGAAAAAAGAAGAACACAGATAATGCGAATTTGAACACTGACCACTTACCGAATTTCAGCGGTAATTGGACGAATGCTTCGAATGCAGGTGTTTTTCAGCTTAATGTGAATAATTCCACTTCGAATGTGAACACGAACATCGGCAGGCGGCAAATGTAAAGCAAAACCAAATCTGCCATTGTTGCCCCGCCACTTGGCGAAACATAACAAAGCATCATGGCTGTACCAGTAAAGGGCGGTGTTTTCCCCGCCCTTGAAAATTCGGCTTCAACCCTACATCAAACAGGGGGTTCAACATGAAAAGAGCTGGAAACATTTATCCCCAAATCTATGACCTTGAAAATTTGAGGTCGGCGCACAAACACGCAAGGAAAGACAAAGCATATTACAAGGAAGTTCAGATGGTCAACGGCGATGAGGATTTCTATTTGAAACAGATTCAGGAAATGCTTATTGCAAAGACCTATGACGTGAGTGAATACGAACACAAAATCATTGCGGACAGCGGAAAGGTTAGGGAGTTGATGAAGTTGCCCTATTTCCCTGACCGAATCATTCAATGGGCGATTATGCTTCAGATTGAAAAAGTATTTTCGCAAGTGTTCACGGATTTCACTTGTGCTTCCCTGAAAGGGCGCGGCATACACAGGGCAACGCAACTTCTTGACCGATACATGACGGACGTTCCGAACACGCAATATTGCTTGAAACTGGACATAAGCAAGTTCTACCCGTCCATTGACCATGAGATTTTGAAAAGTTTACTTCAAAGAAAATTCAAAGACCCTGACCTATTGGATTTGCTTTTCAAAATCATTGACAGTATGCCGAACGGGAAAGGCGTTCCCATCGGTTCATACCTTTCACAGTATTTGGCGAACTTTTACCTTGCCTATTTTGACCACTGGTTGAAAGAAAAACAAGGTGTGAAGTATGTCATCCGATACATGGATGACGTTGTGATTTTAAGCGATTCAAAAGAATTCTTGCACAGCTTGAAGCGCAAAATGGACGTTTACCTTCAATCCGAATTGCGTCTGAAAATCAAAGATAATTGGCAAGTCTTTCCCACAAACACAAGGGGCATTGATTTTGTCGGTTATCGGCATTTTTACGAATTCAAGCTGTTAAGAAAAACATCATGCAAGCGTTTCAAAAGAAAAATGCTGTCTATCAGAAAGAAGGTGATGCAAAATAAGCCTGTAAACTATACTGACTGGTGTTCAACAAACTCATACAAGGGTTGGTTGAAATGGTGCGATAGTTTCAGGTTATCTCAAAAATACATCACGCCGATTCAAGCGGCGGTTGATGCCTACTACTTGCGAAATATTAGAAAGGCGGCGAGAGCATGAAAGACATGGGTGTTGTTCAAGGAAGCGCGGAACAGGCTGTTCCCCTCATAATCGGGAAAGATACCGTTTACGTCCACACGGACATTGAGCGGATTCCCCCCGATGACGAGCGCGAGGGCGATTTGTACCAGTATCACGAAGTTCAGTATGAAAAGGATGAGTACATCCGCTTCATGGCTGAACAAATCACGGACACGCAACTTGCGTTGTGTGAAATCTATGAAGGGTTGGTGTAGGACATGGCGAAGGTTTACGCTGATTTAATCCGAAAGGGCTTGAAAACCCTTGAAGATGTGCCTGAAAAAATCAGGAAAGAGGTTCAGTCATTGCTTGGTGACTGAACCTTTTAATTTAAGGAAAGAGAGGTGATTCAGCTTGAAGGAAGGATTATTGACGGCAATCGGCATTGTCGGAAGTTTCATTGCCACAGCTTTGGGCGGGTTCGATGCGGGGCTTGTGGCGTTGGTCACGTTCATGGGGGTTGACTATGTGACGGGGCTGATTGTGGCGGGGGTTTTCAAAAAAAGCAAGAAATCAGACGGCGGGGGATTGGAAAGCGGCGCGGGGTTTAAGGGGTTAATCAAAAAAGGAATGTCCCTGTTGTTTGTCCTGATTGCCGTTCAACTGGATAGGTTCATCGGGACAAACTTTGTGCGGGATGCCGTGATTATCGCGTTTATCAGCAATGAACTAATCAGCATTGTTGAAAATGCGGGTTTGATGGGTGTTCCGATTCCCGCCGTCATAACAAAAGCCATCGACATACTGAACAAGAAAGGGGATAATCATGAAAATCATTGATAGGGTTCTGACAAAGAACGATTGTTACACGGCGAACCGCCAAATCGCGGTTAAGGGCTTGATGATTCATTCGGTCGGTTGCAGTCAACCTTCCGCAATAGTATTCATCAAGAATTGGGACACGCCGAAACCGAACGGAAGTTCCGTATGCGTCCACGGGTTCATTGATGGAAACACGGGGGATGTGTATAAGACTTTGCCGTGGAACTGGCGCGCTTGGCATTGCGGAAGCGGCAACAATGGAAGCGGGAACAATACCCATATCGGGGTTGAGATGTGCGAACCCGCCACAATCGCATACACGGGCGGGGCATCGTGGACGGACAAAAACCCCGAAAACACAAAAGCCGTTGTAATGCGGACATACAAGGCGGCGGTTGAACTCTTTGCCTTCTTGTGCAAGGAATACAAACTTGAACCGCTTGCCGATGGGGTTATCATATCCCATTCCGAAGGGTACAAGCGCGGAATCGCAAGCAACCACGGCGATGTTGAACACATTTGGAACAAGTTTGGCTTGACGATGGCGCAGTTCCGAAAAGACATCAAAGCGGCGATGGGTGGGACAACCGCCGCAGAACCGCCAAAAGCAACCCCCGCGCCTTCAACGGGTTACAAAGTCGATGACGTGGTACAGTTTACGGGCGGCGGGGTGTACAAATCTTCAGACGCGCCGACACCGACACATTCACGGGGGAAATCCCGTTGCAAGGTGACGCAAGTTTACAACGGGAAGCATCCCTATCATCTCATAAGCGAAGATGACGGCGGCGTTCATGGGTGGGTTGATACTGTTGACATCGGCGCATCCTCAACCCCCGCCCTGAAATCCGTTGACGAAATCGCCAAAGAGGTTATCAATGGCAAGTGGGGAAACGGGGATGAGCGGAAGCAAAAACTGACCGCCGCAGGGTACAATTACAGCGAGATTCAAGCGCGGGTTAATACCCTTTTGAAGTAAAATCCTTGTTACTACCGTGTTACTAACAGTTCAAGATTAGCGGGGTTTGGTAGAGCCTAACACGGTATGAACCATTGAATTTTACTGAACTTTCCCGCCGTTTCAGGGTTTGAAAAAGCCTAAAATTTATGATAAAATGATAAAGGTATCGCAAGCCAAAATCATAGAATCAAAGGAGGCGGTCCGTAATGGGCAATAATAGTATATCACATGCGAAGTGGAATTGCCAGTATATCATATAGTATTCATCCCGAAATATAGAAGAAAGGTTCTATATGGGCAGATAAAAACGGATGTGAGAGAAATCATAAAGAAACTGTGTGAATATAAAATGGTGGTCATTACTTTAAACCTGCTATCAGAAACTTCACACGGCTTTATAGCTGAGTAGTAACCACTCAAAACGCTTGCTCCCCAATTTTTTTGTTTCCACTTGATAGGTTTTCAATTTTTTGATATAATCAAAAAAGAAATTTTAGTATTGAGGTTAAATGAAATGAGTAAGCTAAGCGCAGAAGAATATAAATCCTTTGAGAACATAAAACAAGCCGACGAAAACGGTGAGGAGTTTTGGTATGCCCGTGAACTGTCTACGGTTTTACAGTATACTAAATGGGAAAATTTTTCAAGAGTAATTAAACGAGCTATGCTAGCCTGTAAGAACAGCGGTTATGAGATAGACGACCATTTTCCTGAGGTCAGGAAAATGGTCGAGATAGGCAGCGGTGCACAGCGCAGTAAAATTGATTATAAGCTCACGCGATATGCCTGTTATTTGATTGTGCAAAACGGAGATCCTCGTAAAGAAATCATAGCTTTAGGGCAAACTTATTTTGCTATTCAAACCTGCCGTGCCGAGGTTGCGGACACTTTTAATCAGCTTGATGAAAACAATAAGCGACTTGTTGCACGGGGCAATATAAAACAATGGAATCAGCTTTTAGCTGAAGCTGCGCATAATGCGGGCGTTATTACAGATGAAGAATTTGCTATTTTTCAAAATTCCGGCTACATGGGATTGTATGGCGGTTTAACTGTTGCGGATATTCATAAGCGCAAGGGATTGAACGAGAAAGAAAAAATTCTTGATTTTATGGGAAGCACGGAACTTATCGCTAACCTTTTCCGTATTTCACAGGCCGAGGAAAAACTTAAAAAAGATAAAGCTGCAACACCTGCCGAAGCAAACAATATTCATTTTGAAGTTGCGGAAAAAATCAGAAAAGCAATGATAGAAATGGGTGCGACATTACCGGAAGATTTACCAAAACCAAACAAAAGTGTACTGGTGATTGAGCGTGAAGAAATCCGCAAGCTGCGAAATTCAAAAAAACCTCTTATGCTTGACGAATAGTTTTAACGTTTTCGTGAGGTTACGAAAACGTTAGAAACAAAAAAATTCAATAATTTTTATACACACAGCGGCAGCTCACACGGGTTGCCTCTTTTTATTTTCATACTTCGGGCCAATTTGGCCCGAAGTTACACGGGTTTGGGGCGTAGCTCCAACAAGCAGAGTTTTTCAAGATTTCCGACCCGGAAATTTTTGAAAAACGTGCAAGTGTGGCCGCACTTGCTTTGCTTGCCATTTGGCGGTATACCCAAAAAAGTATAATTTTGTTCGGTTTTTATTTATGATATAATAAATGCAGATTGATTTTTAAAATTTTTTTAATTTTTATGTAGCTTTTTTGATATGTAAAAGGTATTCATAGTGAAAGGGGGCGTTTCATGAGCATACAATCATTACGTACGGATGATTGTATTGATGAAGTGATTAAAAAATATTCTGCAATGATATACAGGCTTACTTATTCAAGGATCCCGTCTAAAAATGATGCTGATGATATTTTCCAAGAAGTATTTTTAAGATATATCAGCAAGAAACGCATTTTTGAAAACGAAGAACATAGAAAAGCTTGGCTTATCCGCGTCACAATAAATTGCAGTAAAAAATTATGGACTTCCGCATGGTTTAGAAAAACTGTACCTTTGGAAGATACAATTACTTTTGAAATGCAAGAAGAATCCAAACTTAACAGTATTTTAACTACTCTTTCCCCGAAAAATCGCACAGTCATATATCTGTTTTATTACGAGGATATGAGTATAGCGCAAATCAGCAAGGCTTTGGGCGAAAAGCCTTCGACAATCAGAACTCGTCTTACACGTGCCCGAGCTAAATTAAAAGAAAAATTGAAAGGTGATATTTTCGTATGAATAAAAATATTTATACTGTCATGCAAGATCAAGTGTCGCCAAGCAATGAATTGATAAAAACAACAAAAGAAAAAATGAAAAAAAGCGTAAGACACGAAAGCAGAAACCAAAGAAGCTTTTTTATTCGTTATTCTCCTGTTGCGGCTTGCCTTATTATTGTTGCGGCAATACTATTGGTAGTTCTGTCCGGAAAAACTGAATTACCGGGCATTTCAAACGAACAACCGTCAACTACTTCTAATGGCCAAATAGAAACCGAGAAAAATGGCGCAATTTATAACGATATAGATATTTCCCTTATTGTTAGGCATGGAACCTCAAGTAAAGTACCGTTCGGTTATTTTTTAAAAGATCGGATCGTATCAAAAATCAATCACGCCTCCCCCCTTGAATATATGAATAACGGGATAACCTGGGAACGCAAAAATTTCACAGATGAAGATATAGAAACCGCTTTTGGAATAACCGTAAAACCTCCTGCTCTCTCTGACGGGAACTATACAACAGAACAGGAAATTTTAAAAAACGGAGTTACCGGGAAACTCGTAGCGTATAAAACCACATATATTTATTTCAACAAAGATACAATGGAATTTGAGCGTAGC
>JGI20171J29575_12612401_pt1 | contig 15008 bp, 13 predicted proteins | sample TergutNc150P4_FD_29575 | JGI IMG/M metagenome (IMG submission 29575)
GGGGGGGGGGGGGGTATAGCGGCATCGGCCGGCAGCTATCCGCTGGCGGTCGTTAACAATCCCAACCCCGCGGATCGTCTGAACCTGCGCGCCGCGCCCAGCCGGAACGCCGTATCCCTGGGAAAGTATTACACCGGCGTTATTGTGGTGGTCATAGATGACAGGAACCCAACGTGGTGGAAAGTGAAATTGGAATCCTCCGGCCTTACAGGGTATATGGATTCCGCCTACTTGACAATCTGCGGTGATCAGGGCCGGCGTGATGAAGCGGTGATAGCCCGCGTGGGCAGCGCCATGCCAAAGGCGGTGGTGGGCGGGCAGCGGCCGCAGGACGGCTTGCATTTGCGGGATAAGCCTTCGGAGAAAGGCAATTCATATGGCAAATTTTACAACGGCACGGCAGTCGAAATCTTAGGGTTGACGGCGGACGGCGTCTGGTACCATGTTTACGTGCCGCGGGCGAACGCTTATGGGTATATGCTGGCCAACTACGTGCAGATGGAGAGACCGCTCAGGGATAAAAAAACCGGCGGCAGCGCGTCCGCTTTTCCAGGATATAACACCGCAGCCGGCAAAGCCAATGCCGCGCAATGGCTCGGCGGCAAGTCAAAAAAATTCAGCGCCTCGGAGCTTAAGGCCGCGTGGGATTGTGTTGTCGAGTATGCAACTGAACCACAGTACAGTAGCTACCCTCCACTGCTAAAGGGGTGGTACGATGAAGACTTCTCTGACGCTAATCTCGAATATTTACTCGAATATTTAGATTTGTCCTATTACCTAGGCACATCAAAAGTGAATATTATCATGTTGCTCACCCTCTCTTCCAATCCCCTCTTCTTGGAAAGCCCTTTTTCGTGGCATGCACAGTGGATTTTGATCCGTGATTCCAAATTCGGCGCGTGGAGAGTGGTTGCGACGGATATTAACCCCGATCTACCTACTGGACCGTGATTCCAAATTCGGCGCGTGGAGAGTGGTTGGGTCGGTCGGTAGGTAACCCCGATCTCAATCTATTCCCGGGATGAATATTGGGGTTTATAGCAGTGCTTCAGCCAGCATATTTTTAACAGCGGCCGAACCGCAAAACGCATGCGTTTGAAGTTCGGCCGCCGCTTTACGCCCGTGACAGATCAATCATCATCTAGTGCCTTCACAGCCCGCCCCGCCCCTCGCGATTCGCGCCGCTTTTCTTTGCCATAATAGGCGGCATACGCCTTGGACGGTTTCACGAAGTTCAGCACCGCGCCCAGCAGGGTTACCTTGCTGCGCGCCAGCTGATCCAGCGCCTTTTTAACCTGCGCCATCTCGGTTTTATTGTCCGCGATAGAGAGAATCGCGCCGTCCAGCTTGGCCGCAAGCAGCGCGGGGTCGATGAACAGGCCGAGCGGCGAGGTGTCAAACAGGACGATATCAAATTGCTCCAAGGCATCGTCCAAAAAAGTTGTGAAGCGCTTGGACGCGACGATGCGCGAGACAAGCGCCGCCCGGTGGTGGCTATCGATGAAGAACAGGTTTTTATAGCTGGTGCGCACAGCCACCTCGGCAAGAGGCGCGCGGCCGGCCAGATAATCGGTGAGGTCATACGTCCCCTGCCGCTTGAGCAGGCTGCCCAGCGTTGGGTTGCGCATGTCCATATCCACCAAGAGCACCCGCTTGCCATCCTCCGCGTATGCGGACGCCAGCAGCACCGCCAGGGAGCTTTTGCCTTCCCCCTTCGCCACGCTGGTAATCGCCAGCGTGCGCACGGGCTCGTCGAGGTCTGACTCGGAGATGTTCACGGCCGCGGTTTTCGCGCTTTCACGCACAATATCAGGCAAAAAACGGTACAGGCGGCCGGAGCGCTCGTTTCCCGCGGCGAGGAAGCGCTTGAGCATCTTCCGGTAGTCCGGAACCGTGGCCAGCAGCGAGAGGTTCAATTGCTGCGTGAGGTGCGCGTCACTCTTGATGCGATCGCTAAGAAGCTCCAGCAGCAGGACGGCCACGAAGCATAGGGCCAGGGCTATGCAATACGCCATGACCGCATACTCTTTGAGCTTGGGGAAAGAGGGGGACTGCGGCGTCACGGCATCTTTCGCGACGCTTGCGCCGTCAATTCGCATCTGGGCGTTAAGGTAGCCGCTGAAGGCGTACGCGGCCCGGTTGGCCGCGTCGGCGCAGAGCGCGGCATCGCGGCCGGTCGCTTGAATGTCTATGACGCGCGTGCCCGATACGCTGGATACCGCAAAGCGTATGGATTGGGTAATATCAGAAACCCCCAGCGCCTCACTCGCGCTTTGCAAAACGGGGGAACGATCAAACAGCGCTATGAAATCGCTGACGAGAAAGCCGCCGGCCTCCGCGTCGTAGCGCAGGCTGCCGCCGCCATCCTGATAGGGAATGGCGACGAACAGGGTCGCGGTCGCCGTGTATTGGGTGGGCAGCAGAAAGCATACGAGCAGCGTTAGTACGGCCACCAAAATGGGAACAACGACAAGCGCCCAAAACCGCTTGCGCAACGCGCTTAACAGGTTTAATTGCATGCGATCAGCCCTCACTTGCGAATCTGGAGCGACAGACGGCCCCAGTCATGATAACACCCGGCTTATGGGAGTATTTTACGGTAAAAAATGTAAAAAGGAAAGAAATTTTGAACTTTTTAATCAAAAAGTTATAATTTTGTAAAATTTACAGGCAAGAAAAGCTCCCCGCGGGGAGAAAGTTCAGGCGAATCGCGGCCGGATCCTCCGCTTGACATCTGTTATTGGCAAGTGGTACGCTATTTTACAATCCAGCAGTTGGGAGAAAAGGAGAGCTGTCATGATACGCGTCCCCGCCGTACCGGTACCCCTTGACGCAGCGGAACGGGAGTGGCCCGCAATGGTGGCGGCTTTGCTGAAAACGCGGCCGGATCAGGTTCGCGCGTGCAGGCTGGTCAAGCGTTCCGTGGACGCGAGGCGCAAGGGGGACGTGCACCTTAGGCTAACGCTGGACGTGGAGGTGGCGGGAGACGAGGAAGCCATCCTGAAGCGCTGCCATGGCCTGCAGGTATCCAAGGCGCCGGTTCCTTTTGTTTCTCCAACGCGCGCCGCGGGAAGATCCTTTCGCCGCCGCCCGGTCGTCGTGGGCTGCGGGCCGGCGGGTTTGTTTGCGGCGCTCACGCTGGCGAAGGCCGGCGCCATGCCGCTGCTCGTTGAGCGGGGACAGGACGCGCTGACGCGCAAGGCGCGGGTGGACGCGTTCTTTGCGGGCGGGCCGTTGGATCCGGAGTCGAACATCCAGTTCGGCGAGGGCGGCGCGGGCACTTTTTCCGACGGGAAGCTGAGCACGGGCATCAAGGATCCGCGTTGCGCGGAGGTGCTGAATACCTTTGCAGCCTGCGGCGCGCCCGATGAAATTCTCTGGCAGGCCAAGCCCCATATAGGGACGGACCATCTGCTTCCCGTGGTGCGAAACATGCGGCTTGCCCTGGAGGCGCTCGGGGGCACGGTTCGCTTTGGCACGCGGCTCACGGGCCTGATCATTGAGCGCGGCGTCCTGCGCGGCGTGCGGCTGGGCAGCGAAGAGATTGAAACCGACGCGGTGGTTCTGGCTATCGGCCACAGCAGCCGGGACACGTTCGAGATGCTGCGGGACGCGGGCGTCTCCATGAAGGCCAAGCCGTTTTCCATCGGCGCGCGCGTTGAACATCCGCAGGGGATGATCGACCGGGCGCAATACGGTTCTTTCGCGGGGCACGCGGCGCTTGGCGCGGCGGAATATAAGCTGTCCGCGCGTCTTGCGGGCGGCCGGGGCGTGTATACGTTCTGCATGTGCCCGGGGGGTGTGGTTGTGGCGGCCGCCTCGGAGGCGGGCGGCGTGGTTACCAACGGCATGTCCGCCTTTGCCCGCGACGGCGCGAACGCGAACAGCGCCCTGCTGGTGAATGTCGGCCCGGAAGACTTTGGCGGCGGCCCGCTAAGCGGCATGGAATTTCAACGCCGCTGGGAGCGGCTGGCCTTCGATATGGGCGGCGGAAAGTATCGCGCGCCCGCGCAGCTTGTCGGGGATTTTCTTTCGGGCCGCGCGACGCGAGACCTGGGCGGCGTGACGCCCACGTACCGGCCCGGCGTGACGCCCGGCGATTTGCGGGGCTGTTTGCCGCCGTTTGTTACGGAGGCCATGGCGGAGGGCATCCGGCGGTTTGAGCGCCAGCTGCACGGTTTTGCCATGCCGGACGCGGTGCTCATAGGCGTGGAAACGCGCTCGTCCAGCCCCGTGCGCGTAGAGCGGGACGAGACGGGGCAAGCTTTCCCGCGGGGGCTCTACCCGGCCGGGGAGGGCGCGGGGTACGCGGGCGGCATTCTCTCGGCCGCGGCGGATGGGATCTACATCGCGGAGCGTGTGCTTAGCGCGAAACTGGCGGAATGAGGGAGGCGTTGATGCAGTGCAGGCGATCCAACGATCGGTGCCCCGCGTGATGGCGATCCATGACCTGTCCGGCGTGGGCAAATGCTCGCTGACCGTGGCGCTGCCGATTCTGTCGGCCATGGGCGCGGAGGCGGCGGCCATGCCGACCGCTGTTTTATCCACCCATACGGGCAACATCACCGGTTATACCTACCGCGACCTGACCGACGACATGCTGCCCATGGCTTGGCACTGGCGCTCGCTGGGGATTTGTTTTGACGCGCTGTACAGCGGGTGGCTGGGATCATCCCGGCAAAACGACATTGTGCTTACGATATTTGAGGAATTTGGCGCGGAGGGCACGCTCCGCCTTGTAGACCCCGTGATGGGCGACCATGGAAGGCTCTACAGCACGTATACGCCTGACCGGGTGAACGGCATGGCGCGGTTGTGCGCCAAGGCTGATCTCATCACGCCGAACCTGACCGAGGCGTGTTTTTTGCTGGGCGAGACGTATAGCGCGGAAGTGATGGACGCGCCCGGGGCCCGCGCGCTGTGTGAGAGGCTTTTGAGCCTGGGGCCAAAGTCCGTTGTGGTGACGGGTATCTCCACCGGCGAGGGTACGATCGGCGCGGCCGCGCTTGAGGCGGGCAGCGGCGCGTTTTCCCTGCATGAAATGCCCAGGATACCGGGCGTGTGGCACGGAACGGGCGATATCTTTGGCTCCGTGCTGCTTGGCGCGCTGCTCTTTGGACGCGGGCTTGCGGAAGCGGCCGCGCTGGCGGTGGATTTTACCGCAGGCTGCATCGGCCGAACCTACGCATGCGGCGCGGACCCGCGCCTGGGTATCGATTTTGAGCGCGGTTTGCCAGGCCTTATAGCGGCGCTGGCGTAATACCGTTTCTTTCCCGTTATCTCTTCCGCCACATCGAACGCAACATGGCATATGAGGAGGGCCGCTGGATGGGCGATGAGTTTGCGGTGCTGGTAACCGTCACCGGCATGGATGAGGCGCAATGCCCGATTGCCCTGTCCACGCGCGGGACGCTTTGGGAGCTGCCCGGCGGGTTTTTGCTTCGCTATGATGAAATCGACCCGGATGATCTCAAGGTGACCCATACGCTCGTTGAGTCCCGTGGCGCCGGTGTGACCGTGTTGCGCGCGGGGAAGGTGATATCCACGATCGTCTATGCGGAAAACGAGACGTTCGTCAGCGATTATGCGACGCCGTGGGGCCAGTCTACGCTGCGCGTATATGCGACGGAGGTGCGGGTCCGGCGGGACGGAGCCGTGGGGCACGTACGCCTCAAGTATCAGCTGAACCTGGCAGGCGGCCAGTCCGCGCCGGGCGAGACGGCGGTGTGTTGGCTCGACATCCGCTTTCAGCCATGCGCAAGCTGACCCGCAACCCGGCGATTGCCCTGCGGGAAACGCTCGCGCCGTTACACCCGGCCGGCTTGTTCCGGTGGGATATGTCCGGGTGGGGATTGTTGGTTTCGGACGCGCCAGGGCGCGGCGCGGCAGGGGAGGCCTTTGCGGCCAACGTGAAGCGTTTGGGGCTTCGCGCGCGGGAAGCGCGGGGGCTTTTGCATGTTGACTGCCCGGCGGACGCGTATGCGGCGTTGCTTCGCATAGATTTTTGCGAGCGGGGCGCGTGGGATTCTGATTGGTTTGAGCTGCAGGCACTTTTGGCGAGTGTGCTGGAGCGCGATGATCATAAAGGGGATGCCGGCCTCCTTGGGCCTGACGAGCGGTTGATGCGCAAGGCAATGCTTGCGTGCGCGCAGGGGGAAAAGCGGGTGCGCGCCTTCGCGGGCGGCTTGCGCCTCGCGGACGCGGAAGCCCTGCGCGCCGGGGATACGGCCTCCACGCGCGCCTGCGCGGCCTTGCTCGCCCATTGGCTGCGGGTGGAGCGGGGGGTGGGAATACCGTTTGTATGATTATAATAAAAACGCATCCTTGATCATTTGCGCCGCAACGCCCGGCGGCAGCTGGGAATTGTCGATCCTGATGTAATGTTCAAAGGGGATTTCGCCTTCCTTGCTCACGCTGCGGCAGGTGCGGTCGTCGTTTAGCAGCATTTGGGTGGAAAAGGGGATATCCCGCTTGGAAGGCTTGTGGGCAAGGCGGTTCCCTGTGGCGTTTCTTTCGAGCCGTATGGCCTGCGGGGCTGTCAGCTCGGCGCAGTAGAGTTCCGCGTTCTTTTTTTGGAAGAAAGCACAGACATGGTTTATATAGTCCCAATCAGCCGGATCGTCAAACGCCCACATGTAGGTAAAAATCATGCCGTATTGATCTGATTCGGTGAAAGCCTCAAAGATCACATCCCGGAGGCGTTCAATGGTGTTCTTGTGGCAGCGCCCAAAAACCTCCAGCACGAGATCGATGGCCATATGGTTGTGGAATAGCCTCAAATCCGTAATTTTCATCAGTTCCTGGCCCACGGTCATTTTGCCGACCGCTGAACTGCCCACCAGCAGCAGGAGCTTCATTGCCACACCTCCGCGTTACCATTTGATTTCACTATACCGCATAGGCGGGCGAAATACAAGCCGGCGGTTGTTGTCTTATTTTTTACTACGGCTGTTTTTGCGTTTGACAAAGCCTTTCCATCCCCCTACAATTAGATCATCGCATCTTTTAAAGAAAGAATAGGGGTGTGTCCCATGGGGTGTTGCTGGAAAGTATCCTAGAGCTCATGGAGGACAAAAAGTACAGCGAGGCGCACAGCCGCTTAAACGAGCTCAACGCGGTCGATCTTGCCGAATGCCTGTCCGATATTACCGGGGATTTAAGAATTTTGGTGATTTTCCGCATGCTGCCCAAGGAGCTGGCCGCTGAGGTGTTCTCCTACCTTACCCATGACGTGCAGCAGACAATTGTGGAAAAGCTGACCGATAAGGAACTGGCCCGCGTCGTAGACGAGCTGTTCCTTGACGACACGGTGGACTTCATTGAGGAGATGCCCGCGTCGATTGTCAAGCGCGTTATTCGCGCGGCGGACCCTGAGACGCGCAAGCAGATCAACCTTCTGCTCATGTACCCGGACGAGAGCGCCGGAAGCTTGATGACCATTGAGTTTATGGAGGTTGACGACATTTGGACGGTCGGTTACGCCATTGAGGCCATCCGCCGCCAAAGCGCGGATAAGGAGACCATCTCCACGCTATACGTCACCGATAGACAGCGGCGCCTGGAGGGTGTGGTTGGCCTGCGCGAGGTGCTTGCAGCCAATGATGAGGAAAAGATTGGCAGCCTGATGGAAACGGAGATCATCAAGGCCAACACGCATGATGACCAGGCCGAGGTGGCCGAGAAGTTTAAGAAATATGACCTGACGGCCATGCCGGTCGTGGACGATGAAGACCGCCTGGTGGGCATCATCACCATTGACGACGTTTTGGACGTTATAGAGGAAGAAGCGACCGAGGACATTTACAAAATGGCTGCCATGGCCCCCAGCGAGGGCGGGTATATGGAGGCGGGCGTTCTTTCGCTGGTGAAAAACCGCGTGGTTTGGCTCGTGATCCTGATGGTATCGGCAACGTTTACGGGTATGATCATCAGCCGGTATGAGGTGGCGCTAACCGCCAACGTGATCCTGGCCTCGTTCATCCCCATGTTGATGGACACCGGCGGCAACGCCGGCTCGCAATCGTCCGTGTCCGTGATCCGCGCTATCACGCTGGGCGAAATCAAGTTTTCGGATACGTTTGCCGTCATGTGGAAGGAGACGCGCGTCGGTGTGCTGACCGGCATCGTGGTCGCGGCGATCAATTTTCTGCGCGTCTGGCTGATGAATGGCGACCCGCTTATCGCCCTTGCCGTCTCTTTGACGTTGATCGTCATTATCGTTTCCGCCAAGGTCGTGGGGGGTGTGCTGCCGGTGCTGGCTAACAAAATAGGCTTGGATCCCGCCGTGATGGCCAGCCCGTTGATTACCACGATTGTGGACGCGGTGGCGCTGATCGTATACTTTCAAATCGTGATGCTGGTGTTGACGGGGCTATGATTTTGGCGTGTATCCCGGGTTTGGGGATGTATAAGCTTATAAGGGAGGCGCCGTATGGGTTCGCTAAAGGCGGCTGTTGGCCGCACATCCTATCCCGGCCGGTGCGTCGTCATCGGCATGTCGCCGGACGGGCAATATGCCGTCTGCGCATACAGCATCATGGGGCGCGGCGTGAACAGCCGCAACCGCGTCTTTGTTATAGACGGGCAAGGGCTGCGCACGCGGGCATATGATGAGAGCAAGCTGTCCGACCCGTCGCTTGTAATCTACGCGCCGCTGCGGGTGCTGGGCAAGCATACCATCGTCACCAATGGCGATCAGACGGACACGATCTATGATGCCATGGCGGCTGGCGGAACGTTTGAGGACGCGCTGCGCACCCGTGTGTACGAGCCGGACGCCCCCCACTGGACCCCGCGCGTGAGCGGGCTGATCACGCTCTCGGACGCCGGGTTTTCCTATAAGATGAGCGTCCTGAAGCGCATGCGGGGGGAAAAGGACGCGTGCCTGCGGTCTTTTTATGAAGTGGAGACGCCCATCGCCGGGATGGGGCATTTCTTGCATACGTACGCGGGGGATGGAGAGCCTTTGCCGCCGTTTGAGGGAGAGCCCGAAGCGGTGACGCTGGCCGGCGGCGCAGAGGACGTGGCGCGGGAGATGTGGGAGGGTTTGAACGAGGAGAACAAGGTGTCGCTCTTTGTGCGGTTTATTCGGCTCGCGGACGGGGAGACGGAGACGAGGGTCGTGAATAAACTGGGATGATGACGTGCTGCCGCGTGATGGCGGACGGGGTGCCGGGAAGCCGGCGGACAATTTCAATGACAGTCTCTTCTCGTTCCAAACAAGGACGACGGATCCGACAGAAGGAGGCCCACCATGGCAAAGGAACTGCCGCTCAAGTACGGGTGCAACCCCAACCAATCCCCGGCGCGCATATTCATGCGGGAGGGTGAGCTGCCGCTGAAGGTGCTCTCGGGCCGGCCAGGGTATATCAACTTTCTGGATGCGCTGAACGGCTGGCAGCTTGTGCGCGAGCTAAAGGCCAGCTTAAAGCTTCCGGCGGCCGCGTCGTTTAAGCATGTAAGCCCGGCGGGCGCGGCTGTTGGCCTGCCGCTTTCGGATACGCTGCGCGGGAGCTGCTTTGCGGGCGATGGCGAGTTGTCCCCGCTCGCGTGCGCGTACGCGCGGGCACGCGGCAGCGACAGGATGTCCTCCTTTGGCGACTGGATCGCCCTGAGCGAAGTATGCGATGTGTCCACGGCCAGGCTGATTGGCCGAGAGGTGTCCGACGGCGTCATTGCCCCGGGATACGAACCGGAGGCGCTCGCCATTCTCTCCGCCAAGCGCAAGGGCGCGTATAACGTGGTGGAGATTGACCCTTTGTACGAACCCGCGGCGCTGGAGCGAAAGATGTGCTTTGGCGTCACCTTTGAGCAGGGACGAAACGCGCTGGCGGTCGATGAGACGATGCTGTCCAATGTCGTGACCAAGGCGAAGGAGATTCCGGCTGACGCCAGGCGCGATTTGACGCTCTCGCTCATCACGCTCAAATACACGCAGTCCAACTCCGTCTGCTACGCGGTGGACGGCCAGGCCATCGGCGTGGGCGCGGGCCAGCAGTCCCGCATCCACTGCACGCGCCTGGCGGGCGGCAAGGCGGACGTATGGTGGCTCCGGCAGCACCCCAAGGCGCTTGGCCTGCCGTTTCAAAAGGGGCTTGGCCGTCCGGACCGGGACAACGCGATTGATGTGTACGTGTCCGGCGACGCGGGCGATGTGCTGGGCGGCGCGGTGTGGGGAAAGTACTTTACCCATCGGCCCGAACCGCTTGCGGCGGACGAAAAGAGGGAGTGGCTCGGAAAGCTGGGCGGCGTGTCGCTGGGCAGCGACGCGTTCTTCCCCTTTGGCGACAACATTGACCGCGCGGCGAGGAGCGGCGTTTCCTACATCGCCCAGCCGGGCGGTTCCATCCGCGATGACCATGTGATCGCCTCTTGCGACCGGTACGGCATTGTGATGGCGTTTACGGGGGTGCGGCTTTTTCATCATTAGGGCGCTGCCGGGTCTGCTCGAGCCCCAGCGTATAAAAAACCAGGCGCCCTATTTCTTCGTGCGCCTTATCGCTGTTGGACGCGTCCGCCCTTAGAAGCACGCCCATTAGGCCGCATAGTAGATACAATGCGGTAATGCCCGGGTCGGAAACTCGGAAATGGCCGCTTTCCCATCCCTCCTGAACAAACGCGGCGATCGTTTTATGCGCGCGCTGAATTATCAATTCTTCCAAGGCAAGGTGCCAAGGGGTATTCAGCAGTGCATCATCGTTTATCTTTAGCACCTCACGAAACCTGCTGTTGAGTTGCTTCATGAGGGAGTCAAGCCTTTCCAAGACAGGCACACTTTTGCTGCCGACTATTTTTTCCAGGGCAATGATATAATCATAGGCGTATCTTTCAAGAGCCTGCTCGATAAAATCTTCTTTTGTTTTGAAATAGTAATAGAATAGCCCCGTAGCGACATTTGCCTCATGGACGACTTTCTGGATCGACACATTTTTGCCTCCGCCCTGCAAGAAAAAGCGGATGCCGATTTGCAGCAGTTCTTCCTTTCGTTCTTCTGGTTTTTTGATGATCCGAGGCATAAAGCCAACCTCCTGGCTGAACACGATTCACTCGTATTCTAACAATTGAACATGATTCAGTCAAGGCCTTTTAAATTTTCATGAAATGGGCAAAACAAAAATAACCCGGGAAGCGAATCACGCGCCGGGTTGTTTATGGCATCTGCTACAATCAACAACACCCCGGGGTACGGCCGACGGCGCGCCCGCGCCCCGCTATTTTACGCCAACCTCCAAGCGGGTAATTCTGCGCTCATGATCCTGCAGGGTCCAAGCCTGCGCCTGCGATGTATCATAGAGGGATTGTATTTTCCGGCCCTCGTCATTTTCGACCCATGCTTTGACTTGATTTATGACGCGTTCGCCCATCTCGTTGATACACACCATCATCGCTTCCATCATTTCCCGGTTTACGGCGGCGACGTCTTTTGCGATCTGTGTTTTTGTATCCGCTATTTTTGTTTCCAGCCGTGTTTCCATGGCGGCCATTTCGCCGCGCAGTTCTCTGGTTTGCGCGGCCATTTCGCCGCGCAGTTCATCGCGCGTGGCGGCCATCTCACCGCGCAACTGCTCCGTCTGCGCCTGCATTTTTGTATCGATATGCCGTAAAAGCGCCTGATCGTCCATGCTCTCACCCCTCTGTTCAAAGTATACCATACCGGGCGGCGCCAAGGCAAGGGCATCCTCCCCGCCGTGAGGCGAAAAAAGAGGAGCCCAGGGGGATACTTCCTCCTTCCCGTTTACCGCGCAAAAAAGGCCCGAGGAACACTCCCCGGGCCTTTTACGCGGTAGACTATTGAGCCAAGCGGACCTGATTTAGTACATCCCGCCCATGCCGCCGCCGGGCGCCGGGGGCGCTTCCTTCTCGGGAATATCCGCCACAAGGCTCTCGGTCGTGAGCACCATGGCCGCGATGGACGCCGCGTTTTGCAGCGCGCTGCGCGCGACCTTCGTCGGGTCGGTGATGCCGCGCTCCATCATGTTTACATACTCGTCGCGCAAAGCGTCGTAGCCGTAACCCTTCTTGTTGGCTTTCTTGATCGTATCGACGATGACGCTGCCCTCGATGCCCGCGTTGGCCGCGATCTGGCGCATCGGCTCCTCCAGCGCGCGCAGGATGATCGCCACGCCTGTTTTGATATCGCCTTCATGGGAGGCCAGCACCGCTTCCACATTGCTCATCACGTTCAGCAGCGCGACGCCGCCGCCGGATACAATGCCTTCCTCCACAGCGGCGCGGGTCGCGGCCAGGGCGTCCTCAATGCGCAGCTTGCGCTCCTTCATTTCCGTCTCGGTCGCCGCGCCGACGGAGATCACGGCCACACCGCCGGCCAGCTTGGCCAGGCGCTCCTGCAGCTTCTCGCGGTCGTAATCGCTCGTGGTTTCCTCGATCTGGGCGCGCAGGGAGTTGATGCGGGCCTTGATCTCGGACGCTTCGCCCGCGCCCTCGACGATCGTGGTGTTATCCTTGTCGATCTTGACCTGGCGCGCGGTGCCCATCATGTCCATGGTCGCGTCCTTGAGCTCCAGGCCCAGTTCCTCGGAGATGACCTGGCCGCCGGTCAGGATGGCGATATCCTGCAGCATGGCCTTGCGGCGGTCGCCAAAGCCCGGGGCCTTGACGGCGACGCAATGGAACGTGCCGCGCAGCTTGTTGACGATCAGGGTGGCCAGGGCCTCGCCCTCGACATCCTCGGCGATGATGAGCAGCTTTTTGCCCGTCTGCACCACCTGCTCCAGCAGTGGCAGAATCTCCTGGATGTTGGAGATTTTCTTGTCGGTGATCAGGATCAGCGGATTTTCCAGCACCGCTTCCATTTTGTCGGGATCCGTTACCATGTACGCGGAGGCATAGCCGCGGTCAAACTGCATGCCCTCGACGAGCTTCATTTCCGTCTTCATCGTCTTGGACTCTTCCACGGTGATGACGCCGTCGTTGCCAACCTTTTCCATCGCGTCCGCGATGAGCTGGCCGATCGTGTCGTCGCTGGCGGAAATGGCCGCCACCTGGGCGATCTCCTGCTTGCCGCCGATGGGCTTTGACAGGGCCTTCAGGCCTTCCACCGCCGCCTCCGTCGCGGCCTCGATGCCCCGCTTGAGGATGATCGGATTCGCGCCCGCGGCCAAATTCTTGAGGCCTTCGCGCACGATGGCCTGCGCGAGCAGCGTCGCGGTGGTGGTGCCGTCGCCCGCCACGTCGTTGGTCTTGGTGGCGACTTCTTTGACCAGCTGCGCGCCCATGTTCTCAAAGGCGTCCTCCAGCTCGATTTCCTTGGCGATGGTTACGCCGTCGTTGGTGATGAGCGGGGACCCGAATTTTTTATCGAGCACTACGTTGCGGCCCTTGGGGCCTAAGGTGATCTTGACGGTATCGGCCAGGGCGTTCACGCCCGCTTCCAGCGCGCTCCGCGCGTCTACGCCATACTTGAGTTGCTTAGCCATATTCGTTCGCTCCTTTCTTATTCTACCACGGCGAGGATATCGCTCTGGCGTACGATGATCAGCTCTTCGCCGTCAATCTTCACTTCCGTGCCCGCGTACTTGGAATAGATGATCTTCTGGCCGGCCTTGACGTGCATGGTGATCTCCTTGCCGTCCACATTGCCGCCGGGGCCCACCGCGACCACTTCCGCAACCTGCGGTTTTTCCTTGGCCGTGCCGGCCAGGATGATGCCGCCCTTGGACATTTCATTCATTTCGTCGTTCTTAATCACGACGCGATCGCCGAGAGGCTTAATCTGCATGGTGTGTACCTCCTTGTTATTGCTTTTGTTAGCACTCATCTTTGGCGAGTGCTAACCAACGTGGATAAGTTTATAATAGAACGCTTGTCCTTGCAAGAGGGAAGAACAGGGGAAATTCCATATAATTTACGGAAAATTAAGATTTTTACAACAATTCTCCCGAATTCTATTGTTCTCTCGTGTTTTTTCCAGATTTCGGTTTTCGATACAATGTGTTACAATGGTTCCATGAAAAAAACGCTATTGGCCTGGTATGACGGCGCGAAGCGGGATCTGCCTTGGCGCGGGACGCGAGACCCGTACGCCATATGGGTGTCGGAAATTATGCTGCAGCAGACGCGCGCGGAGACGGTGATCGCCTACTGGACGCGCTTCCTTGAAAAGTTTCCCACCGTGCGGGCGCTGGCTGACGCGCCGGAGCAGGAGGTCTTGAAGGCTTGGGAAGGGCTAGGGTATTACAGCCGGGCGCGCAACCTGCTGCGATGTGCCGGGGCGGTGTGCGAGCGGCATGGCGGCCAGTTTCCGCAAAGCCTTGAGGCGCTTCGAAAGCTGCCCGGCATTGGGGAGTATACGGCCGGCGCGGTCGCGAGCATCGCGTTTGGCCTTCGCGTGCCCGCTGTGGACGGCAATGTGGAGCGCGTCGTCTCGCGCCTTGCGGGCATTCGGGAGGATGTGGGCGTCCCGTCCGTCGGGCGGGCCTTGCGCGGCCGGGCCGCGGCGCTCGTGCCGCCGGATCGCCCCGGCGATTTCAATCAGGCCATGATGGAGCTTGGCGCGCGCGTCTGCCAGCCCGCGCCGCGGTGCGGGGAATGCCCCGTTTCCGCCTGGTGCGACGCGTATGCGGCGGGAGACGCGGACGCGCTGCCGGTCAAGCAGCGCAAGGCGGCTCAGCGTGTGCTGCCGCGCGGCGTGGCGCTGGTGTTTTGCGGGGGCCGCGTGCTGCTCCATCAGCGCGAGGAGAGGCTTTTGCGGGGGTTGTGGTGTTTTCCGGGGTTTGATCAGGCGATAAACGGCAAAGAAGTGGAGAGGTGTCTTCGGAAACTTGGCGTTCAAGCGCGATATGTGGAGACATTAGGGCATGCGCAGCATGCGTTTACCCATTTGATTTGGGAGATGGCGCTGTTTTTGTTTGAGGCGGACGATGATGTTTGCCCGGAGGGCTGGCGCTGGGCGGATCGCGATGCGCTGGAGAATTTGCCGCTGCCTACGGCCATGAAGGCTGCGCGGAGGATGGCGGGCGAGCGGTTGGGGGAGGGGGGATGCCGGGGGG
>JGI20171J29575_12612394_pt1 | contig 14852 bp, 12 predicted proteins | sample TergutNc150P4_FD_29575 | JGI IMG/M metagenome (IMG submission 29575)
ACAAGTTTTTCAAAACTGCCCTCGCCGCGAATTTCATCGTGGAATTTGCCGAAACCGTCCAAACTCACCCAAATACTGTCGGCTTTGCAGTCGGAAAAATCCCTTTGCGCATTGGTGGTAACGGTGGTTGAATAAAAGCCGATTTTTTTTGCTAAATCAAGCAAATCGTTGAGATTTTTATCGCCGTCGTGCCACAAAGTCGGCTCGCCGCCCTCAAAATCCACAAAACGCGCACCTTGCTTGTAGCAATATTTCAAATCGTCTTCGATTTGCACGTAACTCTTTGTAATTGAGTTGTTTTTAGCATAAACGCAACAATGTTTGCATTTCAAATTACACTTATCGGTAATGAAAATCACCGAAACCAACGGAATTTTTTTGCCCAAAATTCGCGTTTTGAAAAACCACAAAGGAAGATAAATGAATTTCATATTAATTAACTATTATTAACAATCCAACTTCCGCTCTTGGTATTGGCAGTACGCGAAAGTTTTCCCTCTTGTTTTAGTTGTCTGATATTTTTTTCAACGCCCGAAATACTCAATCCAATTATTTCGACAATTTCAGGAACAGAAATTTTTTCATTATTTTTTATCAATTCTAAAATTTTTCCCCTACTTTTTTCTTTTATTTCCCTACTTATTCCCCTACTTATTCCCTTACTTTTTCCCATTGCCTTATCACTTACTTCTTCTTCAAGCAGCCAATCCACCACGTTTAGTTTGCGAATACCCCCATAAACAGGGTTAAAATCCAAATCTGTCGTCAGCAAATATTTGGGGTTTGAGTCTTTGATTGCATTTAGCGGAGCGAGTTCACGCTCAAGCGTTTCGACGTTCATTGTACTCCAAGCCACCTGATAATAAGAGGTGTAGCCCTCGTGGTCTGTAACCACAAAGTCCACTTCTTTATTGTCGATTTTGCCAACGTAAACATCTCTGTTTTTGCGCAATAATTCAAAATAAACGATATTTTCAAGCCAATGCGAAATATCTTTTTTCATATCGCGTTTCAACCGTACTTTACGAAAACAAGGGTCAACCAAGTAATATTTGTTCAAAGTTTTCAAAAGTTCCTTGCCTTTAATTTCGTAGCGCGGCACTTTGTAAAGCAAAAACGCATCGCACATCGCATCTAAATATTTTGTAACTGTCTTATTATCAACGATTGTGCCGTGTGTGCGAAGGGTATTAGCGATTGAACGAGGCGAAACGTACGAGCCGACCGAATCAAATACAAAATCAATAATCTTATTGAAATCGTGCTTATCTTTGATGTTTAGCCGTTGAAAAATATCTTTCTCAACAATGGTATTGAGCACGCTTTTCATAAAATTATCTGCCTGCTCCTGACTAATACTTTTTTGGTTAAAGTATTCAGGCACAGCGCCTTCAGTGGTGTAATTCCTCAAACTTTCCATTTTTGACAAGTTTGAGGAATTGAGCAACATAAAGTCGTAATATTCAGCGAATTGCAACGGCAAAATAGATGTTTCGATATACCTGCCTGTAAGCAATGTAGCCAACTCGCCCGAAAGCAGATAAGCATTTGAACCTGTGATATATACATCGCAATTCTTTTTGATAAACAAACTGTCCACAAGCCGCTGAAATTCCTTCACATTTTGAATTTCGTCAAGAAAAATATAATTCATCTTGTCGGCAACGAGTTTGTTTTTGATATGGGTATGAATTTGAAAAATATCGCCAAGAGCCAGCGTATCCAAATCTTCAAAGTTATAAAATTGAATTTGCTCCTGTACGATGCCGTTTTGCAGCAGTTCGTCAACAAACATCTGCAAGAGCGTCGATTTCCCGCAACGCCGCACACCTGTAATGACCTTGATTATATTTTGGTCTTTCAGGTTACGAAGTATCCGCATATATTGCTTGCGTTCAATCAGTTGTTTCATTTTATGTCTAAATTCTAAAATACAAAAGTACTATATTTTTCACGGATTGCAATTCACAAACTGCAAAACAATAATTACCAAACAAAAAAACGAAATCAAATTTCGCGCCGTAAGCCAGCGTATCATAAACCACTCAATTTTGTATTCTTTAATTTTTTCCCATTGATTGAACGGTCCGAGCCAAAATTTCGGCGTAAATTGCTTGTCGGGCTTTTTTACAAAATCAACCATCATTTTAAATAGCGTAATCGCCATTGGTAAAAGCAAAAACACAAACAGATATTTTATTCCGCAAATTTTAAAAAATATTCCTATTAAAATTGACAAAAACGGAACAAAAATCACAAAAAACAACAAAACCAACATCGTTTTTTGATTGTTCAAAAGCACAGCCAATGTGCGTTTACCAACGGTTTTATCTGGTATAAAATCGAGGATAGAGTGAATATAAACTATATTCATTACTAATAATCCTACCGGCAACGAAAGCAAAAAAAGTTCCTTTGAAAATTCGCCGCAAGCCGCAAAACCCACACCAATCATATTGAGGCAGCCAAACACAATGCAAATGACCACTTCGCCCAAACCGTGATAACTCAACCGCAACGGCGGCGCAGAATATTGAATGCCGATGACGGCGGTAATAGCGGCGATGTAGAAAATATTTATTCCACGAAACCAAAGAATTATCCCACCAATAAACATTGCAATTCCGCAAAAAACGCAGCACGCCGCAAGCAATTGATTTTCGGTTGCTGCACCTGATGTCAGGTAAGGGGTTTTGCCGATTCTTGCTCTCATTCCTGTATGAACAAGTTCCTCACGGTAGGTTTGTTTTTTCTTTTTTGTGTCGAAAAAATCGTCAAAAAGATTGATGCCGAGATGCGCAAAAGCCACACCAAGCACAGCCAAAATGGCAAGCCGCCAATCAAAACCTTTGGAGTGAATTGACAAAAACACAGCCGTCAAAGCAGGTAAAATGCTTTGCGGTAATGCCGTTGGGCGAGAATTGTCGAGCCAAAAAGTTATTTTATTTTTCATTAAATTAATAAAATGTTTACGAAATGCAAAGGTATAAAAAAAATATTTTATCTTTGCAGCATAATTTAAAATATTGGATTTTGCTGTAAAGCCGTAAGATTTTTTGCTTATAAAAAATGAACTCTCTAAATATCAAAGCATTAACGCTTTTGCAATCGGAACTTGAAACTTGGGATACCGCACGTGAAAATTTCGAGAATTTAAAAAACATTGAAATCAAATCGCTTGATTTTGAAGGTTTTAGCATCGAAGTGCATTTTAATCAATCACGAGTGCGGTCGGCGGCGGCAAAACTTGATGAAAAAAGTATTTCTGCGCGTCAGTGTTTTCTTTGTTCTGAAAATCGCCCGTCTGTGCAACGCAGCATCAATTGCGGGCATTTTGAACTTTTAGTAAACCCCTACCCTATTTTTCCGCAGCATTTTACTGTGGCTTCAAAGCAGCACGAATTGCAGGCAATTGACGGTTATTTTTCCGATTTTATGCATTTTACAAAAGAACTTTCGGACTTTGTAGTATTTTTCAATGCCGCAGGTTGCGGGGCATCTGCACCCGATCATTTGCACTTTCAAGCAGGAACAAAAAATTTTTTGCCTTTAATTAAAGATTATAAAAATTTAAAACAAAAAAACGCCGAATTGATTTTTCATAAAAATAATTTTGAAATATTTTTACTTAAAAATTATTTGCGGAAAGTATTTTGCATTGAAACGCCAAATATCGAAAGTGCAGAGCAAGCATTTGATTTTCTGACAAATAACTACCCGATTGATAAAAATAAAATCAATCTTGTTGCATCCTTTGAAAGCGAGAAATTCTTTGTTTTTGTTTTTCCGCGCCGCACATTTCGTCCCAAACAGTTTTTTGCCGAAAACGAAGCTGATCGGCTGCTTATCAGCCCAGGAAGCGTTGAAATGAGCGGAATACTGATTACTCCAATTAAAGAGCATTTTGATAAAATTACAAAAAACGATATTATAAGTATTTATGAGCAAGTCAGCGCTTAATGTTTTTCACTAATTTGCACATTAATAAATCATTTCGCCTATTGCTATTTTTAATTTAAGAAGATTTAAAGTATAATCAATCTGCGATTTGTAAAGCGATAATTGACTGTTGCACCTTTTTCTGTGCAATTTTCAATTCAATTCTATTGTAATATGCCGTTTGTATAAGGTTATCAATCGAATTTACAGGACACTCTGCGTTTATTTCTGCTTTTACGGATAAATTTTTCGCTTTGCTGGCGACCCAAAAACGAATTTAATCGGCTTTTTTGCGCTGCCAACGATATTTCAATATCAGTTTTTTGATTTTCGACATTGGAAATGCGCACCTGCGTAGTCAATATGGCATATTCGGTAACCGTTCCTGCTGCAAGTTTCTTTCTGATAAAATCCAAATGTTCATTAAGCGAGGCAAGTTCTTCATTTTTTATTTTCAATGCCTTTTGCAAAAAAGCGATGTTGTAAAATGTTTCTGTCACTGCAAGCGAAATTTGCTGTTTGGTTTGTTCAAGAGATAATTCATCATTTTTTTTACTGTTTTGTTGAATATTTTTGTTCTTCGCCATGCGTCCAAAGTTATAAATCAACTGATTGACATTCAACGAAAGAGCATAATTGTCGGCAACCGACATTTGCCTGACTCCCACGCCCAAAGCCGAAAGGTCAAAGGTTGTTACAGGCGCAATGTGCGCATATTGTCCGCTGATATTTACGTCAGGATAATGGCGGTTTTTGCTAAATTGACGTTTGCCTGAGCGGCATCAACATCTTTTTGCGCCTTAATTATTGCAGGATAATTATTAATAACCTGCTTGGCAACCGCTGAAAACGACAAAGAATCGCCAGAAAAATTTGTATTTTGCGCCCTGCCAAAAGCGGCAGTAAAAAGAATCAATGCTAATTTAAATACATAAAGATTTTCCCTGCCATAATGGCAAAAACCAAATTCTTTTTTTATTGAAATTGTGTATGTTTTTTTCCTGCTATAAACCCATATAATTTGCAATTTTTCTGTTTATTATTTGGATAAAAAATCGTATTTTTGCACTATAAATTAATTCATTTTACAGAAATTTTTTCTAATACAATGATAAATCCAAAACTTCTTAATCCTCAATCAATCGCAGTAATTGGATCTTCAAATGATGTTACAAAACCGGGCGGAAAGGTTTTGAAAAATCTTTTGAATTCCAATTTTAAAGGAAAAATTTATGCGGTAAATCCAAAAGAAACCGAAGTTCAAGGCATTAAATGCTTTGCAAAAGTTGATGATTTGCCGCCAACCGATTGCGCTATTCTTGCTGTGGCGGCAAAATATTGCCCCGAAACAGTCGAAATTCTTGCAAATAATAAATCAACAGGCGGTTTTATTATTCTTTCGGCGGGTTTTTCGGAAGAAAGCCCACAAGGTGCAGAATTGGAACAACGCATTGTGCGCACTATTGATGCTGTTGGCGGAAGTTTGATTGGCGCTAATTGTACGGGATTTCTCAACACAAATTATTGCGGCGCATTTGACGAGCCGATTCCGCCATTAAATCCGCGCGGAGTAGAATTTATTACAGGTTCAGGCGCAACGGCGGTATTTATTAAGGAATATGGAATTTCCAACGGATTGACTTTTAATAGCGTATGGGCGGTTGGCAATTCTTCGCAAACAGGAATTGAAGATGTTTTGGAACATTTGGATTTCACTTTTAATCCTCAAACCAGCAGCCGCGTTATCATGCTTTATATGGAAACCATTCGCAAGCCGCAAAAATTGTTGCAACACGCTGCCTCGCTGATAAATAAGGGCTGTCGGATTGCCGCAATAAAATCGGGCAATTCCGAAGCAGGCAGCCGCGCCGCTTCTTCTCACACAGGTGCGATGGCAAGTTCCGATGCAGCTGTTGATGCGCTTTTTCGTAAAGCGGGCATCGTGCGCTGCTACAGCCGCGAAGAACTTACAACCGTTTGCTCGGTTTTTATGTTCCCAGAATTGCAAGGCAAAAACATTGCAATTATTACTCACGCGGGCGGTCCTGCGGTTATGCTGACGGACGTTTTGGCAAATAACGGACTGCAAGTTCCGCATATTGAAGGAGCAAAAGCAGATGAATTGCTCGGCAAACTTTTTGCAGGTTCGTCGGTTGGCAATCCGATTGATTTCCTTGCAACAGGAACAGCCGAGCAGTTAGGAACTATCATTGATTATTGTGAAAATGAATTTCAAAATATTGATGCAATGGTAGTTATCTTCGGCTCGCCCGGACTTTTTGCAAATTGGGAAGTGTATAAAGTTTTGGACGAAAAAATTAAAAGATGTAAAAAACCGATTTTTCCTGTTCTGCCGTCAATTATTAATGTAAAAGACGAAATTCACGATTTTATTTTTAATAAAAAAAATATAAACTTTCCTGAAGAATGCGTGCTTGGCAATGCTTTGGCTAAGATTATGAATACGCCAAAGCCGCAACCAATCGCGCCAATTCAGCCAAAAATTAATTTTGAAAAAATTAGAGATGTAATTGCAAAAGCGCAGAACGGTTATTTGAAAAATGAAGAAATTTCTGAACTGCTCGCCGCTGCAAGCATTGAACAAAAACCTGAAAAAGTTGTGAAAAACGTTGATGATGCACTTGATTTTGTACGAAAAATCGGTTTTCCTGTTGTGATGAAAGTAGTTGGTCCGTTGCACAAATCTGATGTCGGAGGTGTAGTTCTCAATGTAAAAGACGAACAAACTGTATGCAAAGAATTTGCTCGCTTAATGCAAATACCTGATACTTATGCAGTTGAGATTGACAAAATGCTTTTCGGCACAGAACTTTTTGCAGGTGTAAAACGCGAAAAGCCTTTCGGACATCAACTTTTATTCGGACTTGGCGGAATTTTTGTTGAAGTTGTTAAAGACATTCAAAGTACGCTCGCCCCTGCGGGCAAAGACGAGGCGCTTTCTCTGATAAAAAAATTGCGCGGGTATAAAATTTTTCAGGGCATACGCGGACAAACTCCCATAAATGAACAACTTTTTGCAGAAATTATTACACGTATTTCTGCGCTTGTACAAGCCGCTCCCGAAATTGTAGAAATGGATTTAAACCCGTTAATTGCAAATTCACAAGGAATTATAGCAGTTGATGCACGCATCAGAATAGAATATTTATCAATTTTTTTATAAAAAAATTGATAAATATTTTTATAATTCAAAAATAATTACTACCTTTGCAAAAAATTTTTTATAAAACAAACTTTTAATAAAAAACAACAAAATACAATGACAAAGGAAGTATATCAAACTCAAAATGAAAAAACAAAAAAATTATTGTCGATGCTGTGGGTGTTACTTTTTGCAAACTTCGTTTTCTGCGATTTGCTATCTTTTATGCACTGCTACAATTCAGCAGACAAATTAGTGTGTAATCTTAATGGCGTGAATATAAGTCAATTAACTTTGCTGGCTTACGGCATTTTGATGGAAATTCCAATATTAATGATTTTGGTTGCCGGATTTTGCAAGCATAGGCACAGCAGAAAACTCAATATTATTTGCGCTTTTCTGATGATTTTTGTGCAAACTTGGAGTTTAACGCTCGGAAAAGTTGCAATGCATCAATGGTTTTTTTCCGTTATTGAAATAGCAATTTGCATAAGCATTGTTTTTATTGCTTGGAAATGGAAAAGAAAAAAAATTTACGTTTTTCAGGAAAAATGAAATATAAATTCTTTTAACAAAGATAATAATGCCAAAAATAAGAGAGTCTTAATCATAAATAGATGTAATGTTTTTATGACAAAAATACTTTTTTTTTAAAATGCTGTAATTTAATGATTTATAAAAATGAATAATTGCTCAATAAATACAATTTTTATTTTGATTAAGACTCTCAAAAATATTTGGTAAAGTTGAAAGGAAATATATTATGCAAAAATAGCAAGTCCATCAATGAACTTGCTATTTTTTTATGATAATATGATTGTTATACTATTCTCACCAACTATTTTTGGCATAATATCTTAAAAAATATGACTAAAAAGAGTCAAAATCAGATTAAAATCCAACTGCCACGCCTGCCATAATCACAAATTTATTGCCTTGCAAAAATTTTGGCGAAAACATATCCATATAAAATTGCGAAGTATAGTCTATTTGCGTATTAGCCAAATCAGGACGAAGGTTGTACAAATTTGGATTATCAGGGCGGACTTCGCCAACAATTACATCGCCTTTGGGCAAAGCGGCTTTTGTGCTGTTGTAACTTGCTTCAAACATTGCATAAACATTGGCAAAAATTTCATAAGTGGCTTTGAGAGAAACAATATCACTTTTCCAAATCACATCTTTAAGAAACGGCGTGCTGATTTGAGTCGAAAGTGATTGCGATGTCAGATATTCAAACTCATTTCCTTTCCTTGCATCTGTAAATGAAGCAGTTATGTCAAGCCCGCGAAGCGGTTTATAAGTTGCAGCAAGGTAAATTTCCTGCGAATTATCCCAAAGATAATGTCCGAGATTGTAACTATTTGAAGTATAAGCAATTTCAGGAATTTTATGTTTGTACATTCCAACATTATTGCGCGTATATTCTGCCGTAAATATAATATTATCAAAAGGAAAATTAGATAAATTTGCGCCAAATTTATAAGAAATCGGATTTTTTTCTTTACTGCTCGATTTGAAACGCGCAAAACTTATTTCGTCTGCAAAAATTGATGTAAAAAGATGTAAATGCTTGATATTGCGCGAACTGAAATTGATATAAACCTGCGAATTCTGATTTTCGGTTTTCGTTCCTTTTGTAAAAAGATGGTCAATTGACTTAAAGAATGCGATTGGAATAAAATAACCTGCATTTACAGCATTCTCTGCATAAACAATCGAATTGCCAACCGACAGATTTAAATTGCGTATTGGAGTGAAAGTCAGCATATTAGCCGCCATAAATTTATTTGTTTGACGCTGCCAAACCTTTCCTGTATTATCAACATAAGCCTTTAATGTATCACTTATATTTGAAATTAACCAACCGTGGAAATAATTGAGTTCCAACCATTTAACAGGTTTAAGGCGCAAATAAATTGCAGGAAAAGACGGCGCGTGCCCCGAAAGAATATTTGCGCCGTGATAATTGTCGCCCCAAACAAAATTATCTTTTACCAAGCCGAGCGAACCCCACGAAGTACAAAAATTAATTCCACCGCGAGAATCGCTGAAATCGCCGTTTCCAGCAGTTGATTCTTTATATTCCGCGCCCGAAAACTGATTTAAATAACGCGGTTCAGAAAGCAAAGACGGCATATCTTTCTTTCCGCCCAAAAATACATTATCGCGCAAACTACCCCAAATTGCAACATGCTGTCCGATTGTCGCTTGAATTTCTGCGCCAATCCAGCGTTTGAGAATAGTATTACCGCCATTATTCCAAATTTGCACACCCAAAAGCGGCGCAAGCGATGCGTGGAACAGCGAATCTTTATAATAAATCGCAGGTTCAAGCAACGAAACTTCAATCGTTCCATCGTTGTAAACATCATAGTAAGTTTCAGGTAAGTTGTTCATTTCCAGCGCATAAGATTGCATAAAGAACATCAAATCCTTTTGTTGCCGTGAATTTAATTCTGCTATGCGAATGCTTGCCTCACGCAATTTTTCGGCTATCAGCATACGCGAATAAGGTTTTACAGCAGAATTAATATCAATTATCTGCTCGGAAGCCAACTCGTCAAGAAAACCGTAAATCTTTGTGTATGAAATGTTTTGCGGAATATCCTGCGCCGCCAAACTCAAAGAAACACACAAAATACAAATTGCAGTAAATATTTTTTTCATTTTTTATATAATTTTAAAATTTTTATACCAATTTTTCCTAATTTATACTTAAAAGAATGGAAAATGTAACAAAATCGTCCAAATTCTACCTGTTTTCCTCCAAATTTTGATTTAAATTCACGCACTCCGTATGGCTTTTCAGGCACTCCCGCGCCCATAAAATCAAATTTTGGAATGTTGTTTTGCAGAGCAAAATCAATTCCTGCCCACGTTGCTGCAACAGACGGATAATTATTGCGAAAATCTTTATCTCTACCGCAAACAAACCATTCATAAACTACTTTGCCGCTGAAAATTACTACAACAATTCCGCCAATAATTTTATTATTTTTTTTAACTGCGAAAATTTTGCCGTAATTTTTTTGCGACAAAATTACAAAAAATTTCAATGGAAAAAGCGGAGTGCGTATTTTTGATTTATATAATTTTTTAAGGCAGGAATAAAATTCTGTAATTTCTTTTGTATCAACAATTTCCACAATTCGAGAACCATTGCGCTGCGCAATTTTCATCTGACGGCGTTTGCTTTGGCTCAAATTTTGTAAAACTTGCTCTCTATCAATTGTTTGCACAAAAATATTAAAGTGTTTTTGATACAAAAATCCTGCATTTTCAAAATCCGTTTTCCATTGCGAGAAATCATTAAAATTACGAATTTCAAGAAAAATCGCTTTATTCTTAATATTTTTTACAATTTCATTAAAAAAAGTATTAAGAACATCTTTTTTTATATCATTTTTCAATAAAATGCCGCCTTGAATAATTGCCCGTTTTGTAAAATTTCTGAACATTCCCAAGCCGTTTTTTTCGATATAACCAACTGCAACTGCCTGTAAATCATTATTTTCCGTTATTGCAAAAACAAAGGGTTTAATAAAATTTAATTCAGCGTAAAAATCATAACATTCGCGCGTCTGAAAAAACGTAGCCACATCAGAACGCTGCACAAGCGCGTCCCATTGCGTTTTGTCAATTTCGGAAACGGAATTTATAAATTTCATTTTTTCAAAATATTTTTATAAATATTTATTAATTCGTTGGCAATCAATTTGTTATCTAATTCTAATTCAATAATTTTTTCTCTGCCGTTTGTTCTTTGATTTTTTACAAAAACTTCTTTCAATTTATCTGCAATTTCTGTTTCATCATAACCAACTATAAAACAGTTATTTACATTTTTTGTAATTTCTTTTACATCGCCCACATCAACCGAAACAATCGGACAATTGCACGCCATCGCTTCTTTAATAAACTGCGGCGACCCTTCCGAAAAACTCGTCATCAACACACAATCGACCGCATTCATTAATTCATTAACCTGTTGGCGCGTATATGATTTTAATTCTAAAAGCGTTGCATTTTCAATTTTTTTAACTGTATTTTTTGCCAAGTCGTAATTTTTTACTGCATTATCAAACGAACTTGAAAATAAAACATATTTTTTTGATATATCTAAATTTAATTTTGCACGAATTTCATTTTTATTTTTTAAAGGATAAAAAATATCCAAATCAACGCCGCAAGGCAGCAAAACATAATTTTTTTTCGGTTTTACCGTTTCAATATTTTTTTTGGAAACAAAAATATTGAATTTTGACAAAAAAATTGCAATTTTTGAAAACCGCAATACTTTTCTATTGTTAATATCGCTGCCGTGATAGGTTGTAACCACAAATACGCGGCGTTGCAAATTTGCCAAAAGCCCCGACAAACCATAATGCGCATGAACAATAATCGGCTGAAAATCAATGATTTTACGCAAAAGTTTTTTTCTGTTTTTCAAATATCCCAAAACACCTTTTCCTTCAACGGTAAAAAAATCAACTGTGCAATCCGCTTTTTTCAAACAATCGGCTTGGTCGGTTATAAAAGGCGCAATTTTACCAGAATTTTTACTGCAAACAATTAATATTTTTAATTCTTCATTATTCATGTTAATTTTACAACATATCCCTTCCTGCAAGTTTAACCCAGTTCCACACAATAATTGCTGCAAGCAGCAAAATCATATAAACGTTATAAAAAATTTTTACTTTATTTGTCGATTTGCTCACTCCGTAAGCGGCAAACATCAAAAAAAACGGTATTATAGGCAAATGAAAACGCCCAGATTGAGCAAATCCGCTCATTGCAATAACGCCCAAATAACCAATCATAAACGAGCCGACTAACAGAAAATCGCGCCATTTACCGCCGCGTTTTAGTGCATCAACAACAATCAAAAATAAGGCAAATACCAAAAAAAACGCCATCAGATTTTTTACATAATATCCGCCATTTTGCAGTTGCAGCATACGTTGAGGCACATTAGTTTCCGAAACAATCGGGATAAAGAAAATTGCAGGAGCAAAAATTGCTGTTTTGCCATAAACGGCAAATCTGTTTCCACCAATGCGCTTGGAACGCCATACCATCGATTCTTCCTGATTCATTTGTCGGCTGCTCCATGCCTGCTCTATTTCTGTTAAAATTTTTCCTCCGCTCAAAAAAGCGATTGCAATAACAATCCAAATTCCCAAAATCATACGTTTTCCATAATTTCCTGTCCGCGCAGACGAAAAAAACAAAGCCGTAATAAAGGCAAAAAGCAAACCTATCCCCAGCACAGAGCGGAAAGTAAATAAGGCTGCTGCACAAAGCACAGGAAAAACGAGATTTCCAAAAGACAAATGATGGCTGCGAATCGCGTTATCGGCACGTTCTATGCCAAAAACAACAAGAAAAATCATTTCAGTTTCTTTTGTGTGCAATCCGCAAATATTAATTAATTCGGGCATCAGCATACAAAAAATTCCAGCCATTCTGCCAACGCTTTCGCCAAAAGTCCGAGATGCAAGTTTATAAACCAAAACAGCGGTAAATGCGCTTAAAACTGCTTTTACCAAACGTGCAATTAAAATATTATGTCCATAAACCATATAACTTGCACCAAGAAAAGTTGGATAACCTCTGTCTGAAAATCCAACTCCTGCAAAAATTCGTTCATACGCACCCCACCCTTGCTCATACAACTGCTGTGCCTGCCAATCATAATTTCCTGAATCAGCAACATCAAATTCAAACGGATTGCCATTGATTGCCGAATAAAAATAATACGAAAAAACAACCCACACAATCCGTATGAGCAAACTTATAATAAAAATATTGGTACTAAAGGTTTTAGATGAAAAATTTGCCCATTTAAGAGGAAACTGATAACTTCCGACAAAAAACAGAAGTACCACCACCGCACCGATAACATAGTTGTACCACGCCATAGGTTGATTTGTAAAAATAATAAGACAGGCAAAAATCGAAACGAAATAAAGAATAATCGCCCGTTTTGTAAAATATTGAGGAAAAAAACTTAACATTTTATTTCAATTAATAATATTTTTATAGATTTTGTTTAAATTTTCAAAAATTTTCTCAACGCTAAAATTTTCACGTACAAATTTGTTGGCATTTTCAGCTTTTTGCTTATAAATATTTCTGTTTTTAATAAAATCAGTAAATTTTTCAAACAAATCCTGCGGATTGTCCGATTTAAAAACCGTTCCAAATTCGCCGTCTGCTGTAAGTTCGTTCATTACGCCCCAATCATTGACAAATACAGGAACGCCCGCTGTCATCGCCTCTGCAACCGCAATTCCAAAAGTATCGTGCGCAGAGGAATATATAAAAGCGTCCAACTGACACAAAACGTTCGGTACATCTTTACGCCCGCCGAGAAAAAAAACTTTTGTATTCAAAAGTCCGTTTTGTCTGCAAAATTCTACGCACTCGTCATACAAATGCGCTTGAGAATCAATGCGTAAGCCCGCAAACACAAATCGAAAATCGTAATTTGCATCAGCAAGCAATTTCAAAAAGCGGCAAATCACAATTTGCGTGCGCACATAAACAAAATTACCGACCGAACCAAGCAACAATTCGCAATTTTCTGGCAACAAAGGTACAATTTCTTTTTGATTATCAATTTTATCAAAACTTATGCAATTATACACAACATATTGATTTTCAGGAGATAAACCGTATTTTTTTATATAATAATTTTTTTGAAAATTGCTGACAAAAATATTTCCGACTGTTGATTTCAAACTTTTTGTAAAAATTTTGGCAGAAAAACCTTTCATTCCAAAATCAAAATTATGCACAGTTTGCAAAACTTTGATTTTTGTGCCCAAAGTTGCTAATTTTGCATAAATTACCTCAATGCTCAACTGCGCATGAACAATATCTATTTTATTATTTTTCAGTAATTTACGCAATTTTAAAATATAAAAAATATCCAACGGAAAATGCGGATAAAGAAGAAACAATTTTTGCCCTGATGAATAAAAATCTTCCCTGTATTCGCCGCCCTTGCGGTGAATGCCAATAAACTGAAAATCAGCCTTTTGTCCGTTGCGGAACAAATCGAGCATCAGCGTTTCCGTACCTCCGCGCCTGAGCGCGCCAAACATATATGCAATTTTCATTTTTCTAAAAATTTTTTAAGAATTTCGCGCTTTTGAGCTTCGGATTGTTTTCCGAAATTTTTGAAATAATTCCATTTTTTGCCCAAAAATATTTTCATTTTAATAAAGCGAATGCTGCCCAAAGTGATGCCTTTGCGCGGAAAAGCCATTTTTTCTGAATTTTTATTTACAAAATTCGGCTCGGTGGAAACTGCAATTTTAATATTATTTTTTTGCAAAATTTCCATTTCGCGCCTGCCAAAATCAAGCCCGAAAGTTCCGTTTGGATATGCAAAATATTTTATTTCCTGATTTATAAGTTGCGCCAAGTCTTTGATTGACTGTACAATTTCCATTTTGCTATCGGCATCTGTTTCGTTTGCCAAAATCGGATGCGAGAGCGTGTGCGCACCGATAGTAATCAAGCCCGATTGCTGCACTTCACGGATTTTTTCCAAATCCATATTGCGAAATTCCTTAGGCAGCGTTTTGGTTTTTTCTTGATAAATTTTGATAAAATGATGAATTTTTTCAACAGGAAAACATTTTAAAACCGCGTGCAGCCCATAATTTTTAGCAATTTGGTAAGGAATTTTCGTTTCTTCGGACAGGATTTGAGCCATCACCGCCGTGTCGTAATC
>JGI20171J29575_12612391_pt1 | contig 14801 bp, 10 predicted proteins | sample TergutNc150P4_FD_29575 | JGI IMG/M metagenome (IMG submission 29575)
GTCCTATTTACGAGCAGACCTCACAATATGTAATGCCGAAAAAAATAAATCCTGAAGATTTTGTCGTATGGCTGACGACACAAACAAATGCTAATGGTTCATCGTTTCTTAGAAACGTAGCTAAGCGATATGCACGAAGTTTGTCATCCATACCCATTAAGTTAGATATACCCCTTAGTGCGGAAGAGCGTAATGTTTTTTGTCATCTAAGAATCAGTGAGTTTGACCATATTGACAGAATTTTTCGTACTGCACCTAACTACCAAGAAGTCAACTACTCAGATCACTGTTCGTTTTCTGCTGGGTTGGGTGCATATAGACGATACCTAGAATACCTCAATAATCAAGATGGCAATAATGTTGGTACAGAGAAAGTTGATGTTTATGTTGTGAACTTTACAAACACAGAAGCATGTTCTAGAAGTAACCTTATCTCGTGTTTTATCAATGGTGCTAATATCCCATTTATTGGGAATTGGCGTGATTTGTTGGTGGCTATAACAGAGTATTGTATTTTGGAATATGCGGATAAAACTGAAATGTTAAAATCAGAGTGGTTTTCAAGTTATAGCAATACTCCATATCTGCTTTCAAACAAACCGCCGCGTTCTGGGAGAAAACTATCTAATGGTTATTGGATCAATGTTCACTATAGCATATCGAACATAGTGAGTATTATTGCCGGGATTTGCCGTTATTGTGGCATAAATCTTAATAATATTGAGATTACATACTCACCCAAGACAAATGGTAGTTTAGACGATGAACCTGCATCTGTAGCACAGCCGACGACTGCTTTATTGGATTCGATAATTTCTGTATTAACACGAGACTATCCTAACGGTTTTTGCTTTAACACGACTTCTATTCGTTTACTTATAGAAAAATCTAGTATAGATATTGATAATAGTATCCAAAATGCACTGAAAAAGTTAATGTTTTGTCGTAACGATTCAGTTTGTTTTTTGCGTGACGTTGTGGTTGACTCAGAAACACAAAAAAAGATAATTGATACTGCCGATAAATGGCTTGACGCATATGGTTGTTTCGAAAGTTCAATGTTATATGCCATATTTATAGGTAGCATGAACGAAAAAGCGATTCGCAACGTAGATGACTTCGTTGCTTTTTATGAACATATCAATAGACGTAATGTTCGTTGTATTACCCATTATGGTACGAGAATAGCCCGTGTTCAAGATAAGAATATTCGTGACCTAATTTTGAATGTTGCAGCAAAGATTATTTCTATTATCCACGATGAGTTTGGTGGGGTGGTAAGTGAGGATGATTTGAACATGCGTTTTTCAGCATTTTCCGTTGATTTGCTTGGTAAAATTATAAAAGAATATGCCGAAGAGCTCGTTAAAACAGAGATAAATGGTATTGTATGTTATCAGACATTAGATGCGCTCGGCCTATCGGATGAATTTTCAAATACGCTTGCAGGAGTGTTGGAGCAGTTAGATGAACTCCGCTTGCCTCCTAGTGAAGAAGTTTTGCATACGGCTTTGAGTATTAGGCTTGGAGTGAATTTTAGAACCGAATACAATATTACAGACGATAAGACCTATCGGCGTTTGATTACCGTTTATTATAAGGAAAGACCTAAACGCGATTGGAGAAGGGGTGTATTTGCTGAGGTGCAGGATTAATATGTATTCTTATGAATGGGACAAGATAACACGTGGTTACAAATTGACGACGCAAACGGGGCGATATGTGGCAAATGAAGTCAGGCCAGTATTCGCTACTGAATTGTCGCTGATTGGTATGGAAGACCGTTTTGAATATGACAAGCGAGAAACCCGCCCACTCCTATGGGCGCAGAGAAATGCATATATGATTGCGTCAGAAGATGAAAATGGGAAAGGTATAGGGAAAAAAGTTGCACAATTGAATAATACGCAGTACGGAAAACCTCTATCGGTGGAGTTTTTCTTTGATGGTAAATTGAATCTTGAACCAGTGGATATATCGGCAATGATTGCCAAGAACGCCCAGATTATGGATATTATTGTTGCGGACGCGAAACGCCGTACCAAAGAATTATACGATGCAGATATTGGGAGGTGCGATGTTGCGTATATAGCATTTTCTGGTGGCAAAGATTCCATTGTTTTGCTTGATATCTGTCATCGTGTGTTACCATTATCCGTGCCAGTTATATTTAGCGACACGGATATGGAATTGCCCGATACTTATAGGGTATGGGAGGAAATCAAAAATAGATATCCAAAACGTGAATTTATTGCTGCAAGAGCGGAATCGTCAGCGATTGAAAACTGGAAGATTTTCGGTCCACCATCGCGAACTATAAAGTGGTGCTGTTCCGTTCACAAGAGTACTCCTGCGCTTATGCTTCTAAAAAAAAAGATGCATAAGTCTGCAATTAATGCAATGGCGTTTGTGGGTGTGCGGGGCGATGAAAGTCATAGCCGATCAATTTATGAGGATGCCACAGATGGTGTGAAAAATGCATCGCAATTGAATCGTATGCCGATATTGGATTGGGGGGCACATGAGTTATGGCTATATATATTTGCCAATGGATTAATGATAAATGATGCATATAAAAAAGGCCTAACCCGTGTTGGCTGTATAATGTGCCCAGAATCATCTGGAAAGTATGCGTGGTTTATTGACAAGATTTATCCGTGTGGAGCAAAACCGTATAACGATGTTATAATTGAAACAAGCAATAAAAATTTCAGCACAAACGTTGACAAAACGGAATATATAGGTACTCTTAGTTGGCAAGCTCGTAGGAGCGGTATTGTCTTGAAAGAAACACTGTCAAGCCCGTTTGAAGAACATAATGGGTTGACAGTAACATTTCAAAGTTCTTATTTTACAAAAGAATTGTTCTACGAGTGGATAAAAACGATTGGGATGGTTGTAAAGGAACGTGAAACTGGACAGCAATGTTTGAAATGCCCTAACACGTTGGATAATGGAATCCCATTCAGCTATTACGTGCCAAATACGGGGGGAGGCAAAGCAACATTTGAGTTTCGTGATATAATTGAGAAACGAACAATGATGCCGTACCTTAAAGTGCTTATGAATAAAATCTCGGCTTGCATAGCGTGTCGATGTTGTGAAGCCGAATGTTCATTTGGTGCAATAACCGTTAATAATGGTAAGTTAAAAATAGACGAAAATATATGTTCTAAATGTAAAACTTGTTATGACATTTGTGTCGGAAATTGTTGGAGGTTTTTATCTATGCGTTATGAAATAAACAAAAACAACATCATTATTGGTTTGAACAGCTACTTCAATTTTGGTTTGCGGGAAGATTGGGTGGCTGTGCTCATTGAAAAGGGAGAAGAATTTTTCCCTTGGCATGAAGAACATCCACTTGGCAAAAAGATGGTTCCTGCTGCGAGCGCATGGTTTCCACAGGCGATGCTCATTACAGAAAAAACACATAAGCTATTGCCTATGGTTAATCTGTTCAAAAAGCATGGAGCTTCCTATGGGCTTGGTTGGGATTTAATATGGGTTGCCCTTGCAAATAACGCGGTTTTTATGAAATGGTTTGTTGCGGCAACAAAAATTGACAGACCATACACAATTGAAGAGTTATCAGATATGTTATCCGAGAAATACCCATCAATAAATAAAAACGCAAGAGATTGCGGTCTCTCGGCACTGAAGGATATGCTCACTAAATCTCCGCTTGGCGGTTTGGGTGCTGTTACGTCTCTTGAAATGAAAGGCAAAACAGTCAAAAACATAACACGCAGAGCAAAAAATGTGGATCCGCTAACAATTTTGTATGGTTTGTATCTTATCGCATCAAAGACCGAGCGTAGTAGTTTCACTGTCCGAGAACTTATGTCTGCTGACGAAGAGTCTGCCTATGTTTCGCCAATTGTGGCATTCGGTATAAGTCCTGATATGTTTAAAAAACAGTGCGAAGGATTAAAGAGCAAATACCCTGATTATATTGAAACCACGTTTACATCCGGTTTGGACGAATTGACAGTGTTTGCGAAGAAGTACACGGTTGATGACATAATAACGTTAGCATTGAAGGAATAGAAAATGGATAAGCGCCATTATTCGGATTTTTTCAACGTTCCGCAGGTTTATAAGGCGAGCATGACTCGTGAGGCTATTAACGAGACGCCCGAAACTTGGCTAGACTTTTATCCTCACGCCAAGTATGTAGAGTTTCTTAACACGCTGATACAAGCTATAAACGGTGGTTCAAAGTCTATATGGCTTACTGGCAACTATGGCACAGGAAAAAGTAATGCTGCTCTCGTTACTCAAAAATTGTTTATGGATGATGAAGGCCGTGTTCGGAGCTGGTTTGAAGATTGCAAAGACAAGCTTATCGATTCGACAGCATTGCTAAGTAATTTGCTTGCTCGTCGTCAAGATGGTACTTTTGTTGTGTACGATTATAATGCATCTGGTGTGGGGCCGAACGAAGAGTTTCTTGTGCGGTTAGAACGTGTGATTGTAGAGGCTCTAAATGATAATGGTATGACTGTACCTGCTAAAGCGAATCTTGATGGAATAATTCAACGTGTCAAACGTGAAGTTATGAATGGGCATTTCTTTGAAATACGTGATACTATGTTAAGCGAATTAACATATTTGAATGCAGAAATAAAAGATGGTGATCAGCTTGTAAACGAACTTCAAAAACCGCATCATCATACTGATGTTCCATCTGGTTTGCTTGGCGATATTCAAAAGGTTCTCCATAAAGATAATATCTACTTGGACATTAGTGTTGGTGCATTTAGAAAGTGGATTAAAGAAATTTTGTTGGCAAACAACCTCAAAAGTATAGTCTATATTTTTGACGAATTTTCAGAATTTATTGACACGAACAAAGAACATTTAAAAACATTTGAGGAGGTTACGGAGAATCCAGGTATTAATAAGTTTTATCTTGTTCCTGTAACGCATTTGAGTATAAACGCATACTGGGCAGAGGGTAGCAATAGTGCAAAAAAGGCTGGAGATCGATTCCATTTTCGTAACCTACAAATGCCTAATGACATTGCATTTGAACTTGCCTATCACGCTATGAAACCAAATCTAGAACCTGATATTGCAGAGGAATGGAAAAATGAGAAGCAAAAGTTATGGCAAGCTGTGCGCGGAATTTACGAATTACATTTTAATTCTAGTGATCAAAGCAGTGCAGATTATATAAGTAAACAATCCTTTTATAATATTTTGCCGATACATCCAATGGCGGCTTTTCTATTGAAATTTCTTGCGGAGTCTGCACGTTCAAATCAGAGAAGTATTTTTGAGTATCTAAAAGGTAGCGCGGACGGTCAAGAGTTTCAAGATTTTATTCGGACCGGTGGACCAGCTATTCAAAGCAAACAATTTTTGACCACTGACTATCTATGGGGGTACTTTATTGAACGCGAAGACTTGGGACTGAGCAAAGAAATTGTTGCTATCCGATCGGAATTTGAGCGAATAAAAAGCCGCGAATTTCAAAACAAAGATGATGACGATGAAAATATTCGCGTCTTAAAAGCGATACTATTGTTCTGTTTACTTTCGCGTCTTTTGACAACTGAAGCGCATGACAGATTAAAACCAACAGTAGAGAATATTAGGTTAGCGTTTCAGGGAGATGGAGCAATTGGGGGGATTGACGTTATTATTAAAAATCTTGCGGATAAGCATTGTTTTAGTGTGGTTAACGGAAATATTGAACTTTTTACCACATCTGTCGGTAATGCCGATTTGCAGACCGAAATCGCTAAACTTGAAAACCAATTTCACAATTTATTATCTATCAAAACAGAAGAAGTATTGAAAAAACATAAATACAATGATATTGCCAAATCTTTCTCGATGGGCAGATTTGATTTCCATGTTTCCGACATATTGCATACAACACTAAATAATATCACGTCTACAAAGCGTGACCAATATAGTAGTAATCAAAATAATGATACTGGGGCAGTATGTCTTTGGTTCATTGTTGCCAAAAACGAGAACGAACAATTACAAGTTCCAGAAAAAATAAAAAGAATTCTCACCCAACTTCACGACCACAGAATTATGATGTTCTCGTTCCCAAGTCTGACATTTTGTGAAGCAAATTTGGAACTTTGGGCTGATTATATTGAGCAGTATGCGAAATATAAACTCGAAAACGATGCAACCACAAAAGAGCAATGCAAAAAAGCATATGAGGGATTGGAACGTGAATGGTTTGATAGGATAAAAAACAACGGAACCCAAATGCGTGTTTTCACTATTGTAAATGAACAAGTTATTGCCAACGATATAAGGTGGAGCGAATTTAAAAACATTATTGGTGACTATGTCAAGCATACGCTTCCTTATTGTGTAGATTTGCTAACAGAGCAAACTACCGCATTCAACAATAGTGGATTAAAATCTTGGGCAGAAGCAGGTATTCAATTTGATGCTACTTTGGTAAAGGGACAATATCAACAACTCATTAATGCATTCGAGAAACAAGGTATAATTGCAGATATGGATTGGTTTGCACAAAACGCCAACCATCCGATTGTACAGATACGTGCCTTGTTTGACAATAAAATTGCTAATACAATAGGCAAAGGAAAACACTTGTCTATTCGCAAGGTGTATATTGAACTTCGCCGTGCACCATACGGTATGAAGAATAACGCGCTCAGTGCGTTTGTACTAGGGATTGCTTTACGTCATATACTTAATAAAGGATACCAATGGGACAATCTGCAGAAAACAGGTACATTAGACATGGAAAATCTTGCCATGATAATTGAATCGGTTGTCAGAGATGACGGGCAAGGCCAAATTAAAGCTGAAAAGTTAATTTGCCGCCTATCAAAAGAGGCGAAAGCATTTGTTGAGAAAGCTCCAAAGATGTTTGGTATAACAGACGTTAAGATAGATGTACGTATAGAAGATGTGTTGGGGCAAATTCAAGCCAACGTTGAAAAAATATCGGAACGTGTTCCATTGTGGTTGTTGTCAGAATATATACGTTTCCAAAGTGAGCCATTGGCAGAAATCATGGCAGATGTGTTGAGTAGTATTTGTTTGGCATTCGCTACTAGCTCTAAAGGAAACATCGATGAACGTACAAACGCAATTAACAAAATCGGTAACTTTATTATTGACAACCATGACCTTGTGGACATTGTAGCTAGTTACATTAAACCAGAGAATTTTGTAACTGCATTTCAGAAGTATGTTGACGAAAATTATCCAACACTTGTCGTGCTTGCAAATGAAATCGGCGATATATCTCACGACTATTGCAGAGTAGTATTAGATAATGCCGTTGAAACAGCGGGTTGGCTTTGGAACAAGATGGACATAAGTAATGAAATTGATAAAACAATACAAGAATATGAGGTTATTAAAATACTGAAACCAATTGTTGGTTTTTCTACATTTGTTATATACAAGGAAGCATTTGGAATTCTACGGGAGTTTGTTACCGTAAAAAATAAGTTACCCAAAACACTCATTGAGAACGAAGAGCCATCAATATCTACTTTGTTGTTCAGCATTAGTAATAATGGAACAGCAAACGACATTCGAAATGGTCTTGAACATAACATAGATATAGTAAAAAAATTGTTTTTTGATGCATCAAAGGTAATGTCCATTGAATTACTTAAACAGCGGATTAATGATGTCAGCATCTCAGACGCGGATTTACGGAAAATATACGATGATTTGCCGAGTGATTTTTTGCGAAATGAAAATAATTTTTTAAACGATGTTCACGATAAAATAGAAGAATTTTCCAAGAAATCTGTTGCATTAAATATCAAAGCCGAGTGGAAAAAACTGTCGGGGGCAGATACCCCATCAGTTTGGGCAAACACAAATCATATCCCTGTTCGGTTTGCTTTGGGTAGTATTAACAATGTTAGTGATGTTATCACAGCAGTGGAATTTCCAGAAAAGTTTTCTGCTGAAAAACTCGATGAATTACTGAATGAGTTACGAACGCTTTTGCCGATAGATATCGCTAATTGCCAAAAGTTGTTTATTGATGATATTGTACCAGACCGATTTGCAAAACTAAATATATCTCTGCCGCCATTGCTTGATTATCTTGAAAATAAGTACGGTACTCAACCAAACAATTGGCCATTAATACCTGATATTAACGAGTTTATTAAAAGTCAATACAAATGGACATTTGCTCCGCAAGTAGCTGAAAAAATTAAGAAAACCTCGGCGGAAGACCTTAAAAATCGTCTATTACAATTAGTACAGGATAACCCAGACGTAGGGTTACTGTTTTGGGAGTAATAAACATGGATAAGACATACACGCTAAACGAATATTATTCAAATATGAATAGTACTGCAACTAGAGCAGAGGTCTATTCTGATAAGAGCACGGCCACACATTTGTTTGTGCGCCATAAAAAGGATGGGGCAATAGAGATTCCACTATGGGAATGTGTTGGTGCAGATGTATTAACGTTACCTATGCCTAGTGTGCTTATGAACGTTTTGGACCAAAAAATAAATACTACTAGCAAGCGTGTAATAATCACTGGTATTGATGCTTATTTATCGTTACTTAGCAAACAAACCATCAACGATTTTATACTGGCGTTGCATAGGCGCATTGATGAAGGAAAACAAAATGCCGTATATATGGTAAGCAAAACTCGCTTTGACAGCACAAAATTTGCACCTAAATTCGTGGACTCTCTCTCTGTTGTATATATTGTTGGCAACGTACAAGATTTTATTCAACCAGCGGTTACTGTAGTATCTAGTAAATGGGTTAATATCGGAAATAATCCAACAAATTGGAATGCTCTTTTGAAAATGCTTGGACAGTTTGAGCCATCTGGAGACTATACACTTATCTTAAATAATTATAACTGCGCACAAGCTGGACTATCAAACAGTGTCACGCAATTACTTGATATTGCTAAAATTGCGAAGCACTATTACGATATAAATGTGGATTTGCCAAGGGATGTCCTTGAAATGCTCATCACTAAGAGCAACGAAGAAAAACATCATCCACTTGAATACTTAAAAGTGCAGTTTGGTATAGACAATATAGAGGAAAGACGTGCTGTTAAACGACTTCTTGAATTGCAGAATGACGATTTGTGGTCAGCATATATTTGGTTACTTCAAAAGGTTCTTAAAAAAGATACATATTTATCGTATGTAATAACAATAGGTGTTAGTAAGGATAATTTGCTTCGTAAATATGTCACCGAAGCAGCAATAAATCTACTAAAAGATCGCAATGCCATTAATTATTCCGTCGAACGTGCTAACACGGTAAAAGAACTTGGTACGCTTGCTGAGCCGTTGATAATAGAATTTATCGTTAGCACAAAAGGAACTGCAAATGATAATGTCGCTTGTTGGCTTAACTGTGGAACAGAAGAGGAACGTAAAGAGATTATTCATCGCGTTTCAAAAACTGACTTAACCATAGGATTACCACGGTTATGGCACGATCTATATCCGATGCTAGCGAATTATTTATCGGATGAATATGATTATGGAAATTCAGATGTTACTTCATATTTTCGTGATTATCGCAGATTGAAAGTTAAAAATGACATTACAGAGGTTTTCGTAAAACAGGCTTTTGACACACTATTACCACCAACCATTGATAAGCGTGATTTTGTGTTGCAAAATTTCTTCAACGATAGTAGTGTTGGTTTACTTGTTGTTGACGGAATGGGGGCCGAATATTATCCGCTTGTTCTTGCTATGGCAAAACATCGTTGTATGAATATTGAACTCTCTATAGTTGCCGATGTAAACCTACCATCATCAACGAAATTTAATTCTATAATATGGGATAAAAACAGAAGGCTTGCCACTGTACATGGTGTTGACAATATTTCTCATGATGGAGCCATAAAACACGAAAATTGTTCGCCAGAACACAATATCGTAGCTACACTTTCAGTATTTGAAACAGTTTTTAATCGTATTGCTGGTGGATTTGCAAATTATGAACGAATTGTTTTAACTGCCGATCATGGCTCATCAAGGCTTGCTGTCATTGCTCACGAAAAAGGAATGGATAATACACTTCCTTGGAATGGAGAACCGCAAGATTGGCGCTATTCCATTGCGCCATCGAACAGTAAACGCCCATCAGAATTTGAATCTTGTTATAATGCTGAAAATAACGTAACTTATTGGGTTGTTCGCGGGTATAACCGTCTACCCAAGCAAGGTGGCAAATTAATTGTCCACGGCGGAACGACACTTGAAGAACGATTGGTACCTATAATTATATTTTCTAGGACAAAATCTGTAACCGAACCAAAGCAATTAGACAAGCAGTCTGTCCCTCTGCTTGTTGAAAAAGATATTTTTGATATTTAAGGAGAGCAAACAAAATGTATGATATTACAAAATTGCGTCAGAATTTCCCAACGACCACGGTTTATAAAGATCCGGCTGTAATGGCAATGTTTAGATCTGCCAAAATAGAGTCATTTTTACGTGATTGGATTATCAAGCGTAAAGCGGATAGCAACGGACGAATACAAAATATAGATGCATTAAGTGAGTATGTTGCATCTATTATTCCACACAGAAGTGAAAAGAATCGATTGGAAGACGAAGCTCGCGTCAATGGAGAAACACGTCCTTTTCTCGCCAAAATTAGCGTACTCTTTCACCCTAATGCAAATTACCATTCGTTTGAAATTGCGGATTTGGGTTTTACCCATGCCCATACCGTTATTGAAGATTATGTGTGGGATAGAATTAAATGTGAAATCATCGGTGAAGCTGGTGGCTGGGGTTTGGTTAAATTAGGTTATATGCTGCCTGAAGACAACAAAAAAAACGGGCGGTTTACACTTCTTGATTATAAAAATTTTTGTCCATACGAAGTCAGCTTAGATGCGTTCAGGGAGGCACGTGCTCACTATGACAACACTGAAGAGTGGATGAATATTTTGCTTGGAGCAATTGACTATAACCCTGATGGATTTATTCGTCCAAGTCTAGAAGAAAAAGCTGGTGAAGTGTGGGCGGCAAAACACACCATGCTGACACGGTTATTGCCGTTTATACAACCTCGTATTAACCTGATAGAACTTGCACCGCAAGAGACCGGAAAATCATATATTTTTGGCAGGCTATGTAAATATGGTTGGCTTGTTGGTGGTGGAAGCATAAGTCGAGCAAAGTTGTTCTTGGATATGCGTCCTGGAGCGAAATCGGCAGGATTAGTTACCTTTAATGATTTTGTGGCTATAGATGAAATCAAGTCAATAAAATTCACGAATGACAAAGAAATGGCAGGTATTCTTAAAGGTTATATGGAAGATGGGCGAGTTAAAGTGGGTGACGTTAACGTTGAAGGTGAGGCTGGCATAATTTTTTTGGGAAATATTGATATGAAGGATATGGATGCTTCAAAAGATATGTTTCGTGAATTGCCAGAAGTTTTTCGGGATACGGCGTTAATCCAACGTATTCACGGATTTATTCCAGGACGAAATATCCCGCCGCTTTCACCAAAGATGTTTATTGATGGTTGGGCATTAAACACAGAATACTTCACTGAAATTATGCATTTATTGCGTTCTCCTGCAGAAAATATGCGGTATCGTGGATTAGTGGAGGAATTGGTTACAATTGGTACAAAAGTAAATGAAACTTCTGGACGTCAAAAAGACGCGGTTATGCGGCTGTGTACCGCATATTTAAAACTTTTTTTCCCACATGCAAATGGAGAACTAATAAAAACACCAGAATTTAGACGCGAATTCAAACGATATTGCTTACAACCAGCAGTAATGATGCAAGAAACGGTACACAAACAAATGCAAATTATCAATCCAGGTATGTTTGGAAACAGAGGTGTGTCAACATATAAATTGAGGGAAGACAATATATGAGTGGAACAAAAACCAAAAGATGTTATCTATGTGAAGTGGAACTTGATAAAATTGCAATTGGACTTAATAAAAAATTAATCGGAGTGAATATAACACGTTACTACTGCTTATCATGTCTTGCCAACCATCTTGACGTAACAACCGAGGAGTTGCTTGCCAAGGTTGAGGATTTCAAAGAACAAGGTTGCACACAATTTTAGTGAGGTTTTCTATGATATACGCCGATAACGCCGCGACGACCAAGATATCCGACAGTGTCTTTGAGAAGATGCTTCCATTTCTGCGTGAGCAATACGGTAACGCATCAAGTCAATATTCACTTGGGGTGAAGGCTAAGCGTGCCATTGAGCAGGCTCGGAAGCAAGTTGCTATTGCCGTTGGCGCGAGTTCGTCGGAAATTACGTTTACTTCCGGTGGTTCGGAGGCGAATAGTTGGGTATTGCGGGGTATAGCGGAAATCTATCGTAACGAGTCGATACATATAATAACATCATCTATTGAACACGCATCTGTGTTGAATGTTTGTCGTACGTTTGAATCAATGGATGTTGAGGTTACATTTTTGCCGATTGACAGTGCAGGGCTGGTGTCGGTTGAAGATGTTGGGACGGCAATTAAACCGCATACGAAACTTGTATCGATTATGCTTGCCAACAACGAGATCGGTACGATTCAGCCGATAGCGGAGATAGGTAAGCTACTAGAAAAAAACGATATTCTGTTTCATACCGACGCGGTACAAGCAGTTGGGCATATTCCTGTTGATGTTGATGATTTGCGAGTCTGTTTCTTAACGGCCTCAGCCCATAAGTTTAACGGGGCTAAGGGTACAGGAATTCTTTACAAGCGGTCAGGATTGGAATTACCGCCGTTGGTATTGGGTGGCGAGCAGGAACACGGGTTCCGTGCCGGTACGGAGAATGTTGCAGGAATTGTTGCTACGGGTTTTGCCATAGAGGAGAGTATTGGCGAGATGACTGAATGTGCGAAGCGGTTAATGGCAATGGTTGAGGCCACGGTAGAGGGGATAAAGAAGAAGATTCCGTCTGTGAGAGTTAACGGAAGTAGTGCCATACGTCTACCAGGCACGGTCAGCCTATGTTTTGAAGGTATTTCCGGCGAGTCGCTGATGCATTTGCTTGATTTAAAGGGGATTTGCGTATCAACCGGTTCGGCTTGTACTTCCGGTAACGATGAGCCATCGCACGTTCTTCTTGCGTTGGGGTTGACAGAACGGCAGGCGAGGTCGGTGATACGCATTTCTTACGGGAGATACAATACGTTTGACGATGTGGGTGAGATTGTTGCGGCGATATGCAGTGCGTATTCGAAGATTGCGGCGGGTGGGTAGGGTATGAAAGTGTTGACTTTTTGATGGCAACGTATTATATTATTAGTGTACTATATGTATAGTCATTACCATAAACGTAGCCAATAATGGTTTGATAGATTAGAAGGAGGCCGTGAAGTGAGTGAACTAGAAAAAGACATCCGTTGGAAGCAACGCTTTCAAAACTACCGTCGTGCGTTCAATCTCCTCCGTACTGCGCTTACGGAGAAGGAGATTGACGAATATAGCGCGTTGGAGCAGGAGGGTATTGTCCAGCGTTTTGAGTATACCTTTGAACTTGGTTGGAAGACGTTCAAAGATTATTTGGAATTCAGCGGTGTGGAACTAACTGAAGCGACTGCCCGATCGGTAATCAAGGAGTGTGCCGCCGTGGGTACATTCGGTGAAGCCGGAATAGACGGCAATATTTTCTTAGATATGATACTTGCCAGAAACGCCCTTTCGCATATCTATGATTTTGGGCGGTTTACGAACATCATGGCCAAAATAAAGAGCGATTATTTGCCGGAATTGGAGAAAGAATACACGTTCTTCGAGAATAAGGAACTGCACGAAAATGGCTGACCATACAACGCTTAATACGGAGTGTAGGAACGCTATAGCCGCCGTGTTGGAGAAGGCTTCGGCAGTCCAAAAGGCGGTGCTCTTTGGCTCTTGGGCTAAAGGGTGTGCCACGCCGCGTTCCGATGTGGATATTGCGCTCTATGGGGACGTTGGAGTCCTCGAAACCGAAGAGATAGCTTGCCGATTAGACGAACTGCCGTTCATACAGAAATTCGACGTCGTGGCGTTCAATTCGGTTGAAAATGTGAAGTTGCGGGAGCATATTGAGAGGGTTGGGGTGGAGATTTTTACAAGAGGTATCCCCCAACACCCATGACAATCTCAACCAAGACATTGCGACAATGGCTGTTGACGCGATAGTTAATGACGCTAATACCGTGCTTCCGATAGATGGACGGCGGATGGGTAGGGTATAAAAGATTTGACTTTTGAATGGTGTTGTATTATATTATTTGTTTTAATAAAGACCGTAATTGTTGGTTGATGATTGGTGGGAATAAAAAAGGTAAAAATGAAAGCGATTTTTACGCAAAGATAATTAAGCAGGCAGAAGGCCTGATTGATAAATACCCTGAAATATTGGAGGGGAACGATGCATGACGCAATAAAAATGATGGAGTCAAAAATGACGCCTGAATCTGTAGCCCGTTCGCGTTTGATGGCGGAACGGGAGATATTGGCTATACGGCGTGGTCAAGGATGTGAGGATTCAGGGGAAAAGCCGAAAGTCAATGTACGGAAAGTTAAGGAATTTTCGCAATAATACGGAGGGATTGTCCAAATGACGACTGTAACGGACGAGTTATCTGTGGCTACGCAGATTGCGACGAAGGCGCACGAGGGGCAGAAGGATAAAGTCGGTGTGGACTATATTTTGCACCCGCTTACGGTATCCTCGTATTGTAAGACGGAGCGCGGTAAGATCGCCGCCGTGTTGCACGATGTTGTGGAGGATACCGATGTTACGCTTGACGATCTGCGCGCGGCAGGGATCGGCGAGGACGTTGT
>JGI20171J29575_12612388_pt1 | contig 14787 bp, 13 predicted proteins | sample TergutNc150P4_FD_29575 | JGI IMG/M metagenome (IMG submission 29575)
GATATGTTTGCGTGGACGGAAAACTACAATGTTCAAGAGACAAGGCGCATTGCAAAAGAAGAGGGCAAAAGAGAGGGCAAAGAAGAGGGTAAAAAAGAGGGTGAAAAGGAAGCGATCATGAAAGTAGCAAGAAACCTTTTAGAGATGGGAATGGCTCTCAAAGAAATTATCCAAGCAACAGGATTATCAGAAGAAAAGCTCCAGGAATTAAACGCGCAATAACACTTTTTAAATATTTTGGAAAGTTAGCTTGACATTTTAGCTGTGATTTGTTATCATAGATATGGAAAGCTAACTTTCCGAATTTCGGAGGTGATTGTTTGAAAAACCGGCTTGAGGAAATACGAAAGAAAAACAGCATTAAACAGGAAGAGCTCGCTGAAAAGCTTGAGGTCTCAAGACAAACCATCGGATCCCTTGAAAACGGGCGATATAATCCTTCAATTATGCTCGCATTTAAAATCGCCCGCTTTTTCAAAATGAGCATTGAAGAAATTTTTATTTATGAGGAGGAGTCCCAATGAAACCTATAAACACAAAGCTTACCGCGTCTATGCCAGTCATCGGATTTGTATTGCTTGCATCATCTTTTTTATTAAAGCATCTTGGCGTCAATATGATTGCCGCTTGTTTCCTGGCGGGATTCGGCAGCGCGTGGATCGGTCTTGGCGTCATAGGCGTCTTTATGAAAAGATTAAATCCCGAATACCTTAAAAAGCAGGAGATAAACAAGAAGGATGAACGCAATGTACAAATCCGCGAAAAGTCGGGATATATCACGTTTCTAATAACCTCATTCTCTTTTGCGGTATTGGAATTCGTGTTTCTTCTGACCGATAATAATATTGCCTGTGTGCTGGCAATCGGCGCAATGGCGATACATATCGCGAGCTTCTTTATCGCGCTGTTTTATTACGATAAGAAGATTTAAAAGTTGGATGCAGCGCCTGAAAAAATAATTTATACACATTCTTCAAAAAAATATTGACAAAATTTGAATTATAAGATATTATAATAAAAACTGAATAAATCATAAACCGTTGAGGCAGAGATAAAAACAGTATATGCGCTGTACAGAGATTCCGGGGTGCTGAGAGCCGGATAGAAAAGCAGATTGTTAAATGGACTGCTGAGGGCATGGTCAAAGGGTATTTTTAGTGACTTAAGGTTCTTGCTGCTATAACTTAAGTAAGTTTTCACAATTTCTCTGTAAGAGAAATGAGTGCACCTCAGGTGCTTTAGTACCTTAGTATTCCATGACGTGAGGGCATACGTCAGTTGCCGGGGATATGTCAGTATCCCGCAAAGAAGTACGATTTTTTCGTAAATCAAGGTGGCACCGCGGATATGTGAACTTAAGTTCACGCTCTTATGAAGTAAGAAGTATTCGTCCTTGGTAAAGTATTTTACTTTACCAAGGATTTTTTTATTGCGGAATTGGACGTGTTTCAGCAAGGGTATGTTTTTGTTGCATGGATTACGCAGGGGCGGATAGTACCAGCTGCGGGCGCACAATATGCGCCCCTGCAATGAATGATTTCATACATGTTGTTTTACATCACATCAACATCATTTGAAACACGTCCGGAATTGGAGATGAAATTTATGTTAAAACCAACATTTGAAGAGGCGAAACTGATTGCAGAAAAACATCAATACAATGTAATACCAATAAGCACGGAGATGTACGCTGATGTATCGACACCGGTTAATGTAATGAAAATGCTAAAAAGCATCAGCCATCATTGTTTCATCCTTGAAAGCGCCGAGGATTCAAAAAATTGGGGCAGGTATACCTTTCTGGGATTTGATCCTAAAATGGAAATCACCTGTCAAAACGGCATAATGAAGATTAAATCAAACGAAACAAAAATATTTGAAACTCAAAACCCCAGTAAGCACATTCAAGACATTTTAGACAAGTATAAAAGTGTAAAATTTCACTGGCTGCCGCCGTTTACAGGGGGACTTGCGGGCTATTTTTCTTACGACTATGTTAAATATTCTGAACCCTCATTAAAGCTCAGAACATTTGACAGTGAGCATTTTCAGGATGTTGACTTAATGCTGTTCGACAAGATTATCGCGTTTGACCATTACCGGCAAAAAATCATATTAATCGCAAACGTAAACACTGAAAATCTTGAGGCCGAATATGAAAACGGGAAAGCACAGCTGGAATCTCTCAAACAGCTAATCAAAACCGGGACCCATAAAGAGCCGGACCCATCACGTGTTAATTCTGAATTTAAAGCTCTGTTTACACAGGAAGAGTATTGCCATATGGTGAAAAAAGCAAAAAATTATATTACTGAGGGCGATATTTTTCAAATTGTACTGTCAAACCGTTTTGAAGCGGATTTTGACGGCAGCCTTTTTGATACGTACCGGGTACTGAGAACGACAAATCCGTCTCCGTATATGTTTTATTTCAGCGGAAGCGATCTGGAAATAGCGGGTGCGTCACCTGAAACGCTGGTAAAGCTAAAGGACGGCAATCTGTTTACATTTCCGCTGGCAGGAACACGCAGGCGGGGCGAAACGGAACAGGATGATATCGCATTGGAAAAAGAACTGCTGTCAGACGAAAAGGAACTGGCCGAGCACAATATGCTTGTTGATCTGGGCCGAAATGATCTGGGCAAAATCAGTAAATTCGGAACTGTTGAGGTTGAAAAATATATGTCGGTCCTTCGGTTTTCTCATGTTATGCATATAGGTTCAACAGTAAGCGGTGAAATTTGTGATGACAAAACCGGTTTAGACGCTATAAATGCCGTACTCCCGGCCGGAACGCTTTCCGGCGCTCCTAAAATACGCGCGATGCAAATTATAAATGAATTGGAACAAAACAAACGCGGTATTTACGGAGGAGCAGTCGGGTATCTTGATTTTACCGGCAATATGGATACATGTATTGCCATCAGGCTGGCATATAAGAAAAACGGCAAAGTGTTTATCCGGTCCGGCGCCGGTATCGTTGCTGACAGTGATCCAAAATCTGAATACCAGGAGTGTATAAATAAGCTGAAAGCTGTACAAAATGCATTGAAAGGAGACATATGCTGATGGTACTTTTAATTGACAATTACGACAGCTTTTCTTATAACCTGTACCAGCTTATAGGGTCGGTGGAGCCTGATATAAAGGTTGTGCGCAACGACAAAATAAGTGTCGATGAAATCAGAAAAATTTCACCTGACCGTATTGTAATTTCACCCGGTCCCGGCAAACCTTCTGACGCGGGAATATGCGCTTCTGTTGTCCGCCAGCTCTATACCGAACTTCCAATCCTAGGAGTTTGTCTTGGCCATCAGGTGATTTATGAGGTTTTCGGAGGTACTGTATCATATGCCGGAAGGTTAATGCACGGGAAATCATCACAGGTAACAATAAAAAACAAAAATGCCTTATTTGAAGGACTACCTCACACCATACAGGCCGCAAGATATCATTCTTTGGCGGGGATTAAAGCAACGCTGCCAAAGGAATTAGAAATTATAGCGTGGACTGAGGACGGTGAAATTATGGGTGTATGCCACAGGGAGTATCCCCTGTACGGGCTGCAGTTTCATCCCGAATCCATTCTGACACCCAAAGGGAAAACTATTATTGAAAACTGGCGCGTGATGCGCCGGCCGGGTCCTAGTTCAGCTTAAAAAACATTTTTAAGGAGTAATACTTATGATTAAAGAGGCAATTTTATCTCTGTCAAAAAAGGAAGATCTAACTTATGAGACAGCTGAAGCTGTTATGAACGAAATTATGACCGGGGAAGCGTCTCCGGTTCAGATGAGCGCTTACCTTACCGCCTTAAGCCTGAAAGGTGAAACTACAATTGAAATCACCGCCTCCGCTTCCGGTATGCGTAAACATTGTATACGGCTTTTACATGACGCGGACGCCCTTGAGATTGTGGGTACGGGAGGTGACGGGTCAAATACATTTAATATATCTACCACAGCCGCAATCATTACCGCGGCGGCAGGTGTTCCGGTAGCTAAACACGGCAACCGGAGCGCTTCCAGCAAATGCGGCGCGGCCGACGTTCTTGAAGCGCTGGGTGTAAATATCAATATCACGCCCGAAAAAAGTGCCGAACTGCTGAAAAATATCGGGATTTGCTTCTTATACGCGCAAAACTACCATATCGCCATGAAATATGTGGCGCCAGTCCGGCGGGAGCTTGCAATCCGGACAGTATTCAATATCCTGGGGCCTCTAACTAATCCTGCCGGAGCTAAAATGGAGCTTATGGGTGTTTATGACCGCGAGCTTGTAGAACCGCTGGCGCGGGTACTGTGCAATCTTGGTGTAAAAAGTGCCATGGTAGTTCACGGCGAAGACGGGCTGGATGAAATATCATTGAGCGCTCCCACAGCGGTATGTGAGGTGAAAAACGGATGGGTGCGCTCATATACAATCACTCCGGAACAGTTTGGGTTTAAGCGGTGCGGCAAATCAGATCTTCAGGGCGGGATACCGTCAGAGAATGCCGAAATACTCAAAGCGGTGTTATCCGGCGAAAAAGGCGCAAAACGCAACGCCGCCGTACTTAATTCCGCGGCCGCGCTGTATATTTCAGGCAAGTATGAATCAATAGAACCGGCAATTAAAGGCGCCCAGGATGTAATAGACAGCGGAAAAGCAGTTAAAAAGCTTGAGGAATTTATAAATTGGTCTTGTGGCTGATTATTGACTTAGGGCTAAGGATTGATAACAGCAATAAAAAGCAAGCTAATCTTAAAGAAAATATCGAATAACTGCTTTTCTTGCTGTTGTAACTTAAGTAAGTTTTCACAATTTCTCTGTAAGAAAAATGCGTGCACCTCAGGTGCTACAGGAGGCGAAAGGTTGAATATTTTAGAGGAAATCGCGGCGCGTACAAAGGAGCGTATAGAAACACAAAAAAAGGTTTTACCTCTGTCTGAAATTATGGAGACAGCAAGTTCAATGGATATCACGGGTGATTTTCCTTTTGAAAAGGCGCTGAAATCAGAGGACATATCGTTTATCTGCGAGATCAAGAAAGCGTCACCTTCAAAAGGGATTATCGCCGAAAAGTTCCCCTATATTGACATTGCCAGGGAATATGAATTATCGGGCGCGTCTTCGATTTCTGTTTTGACTGAACCGTATTATTTTCTGGGAAACAGCCAGTATTTGCGCGAAATTGCCGGAGCGGTTTCTATCCCCCTGCTGCGCAAGGATTTTACTGTGGACAGCTATATGATTTATGAAGCGAAAATTCTCGGCGCCAGCGCCGTCCTGCTGATTTGCGCTTTGCTGGACAGAAAAACCCTTGCCGGATTTATTGATATTGCCAACAGCCTCGGAATTTCCGCTCTTGTGGAAACTCATAATGAAGAGGAAATTGATATGGCATTAGATTCAGGCGCGAGAATTATTGGTGTCAATAACAGAAATCTTAAAACTTTTGAGGTTGACATTACTTTGAGCGAACGGCTTAGAAAAAGGGTGCCAAGTGACATACTGTTTGTGTCGGAAAGCGGAATTAATTCGCCCGGCGATATATTAAGACTGCGGGAAATAAAGGCGGACGCGGTTTTGATTGGAGAAAACATTATGAGAAGTACCGATAAAAAAGCGGCAATTAACCGTTTAAGGGGATTATATGACAAGAGTTAAAATCTGCGGGCTTTCCCGCGTTTGCGATATAGACGCGGTAAACGCTGAAAATCCGGAATATATAGGATTTGTATTTGCGGACAGCAGAAGAAAAGTTACGCCGCGTCAGGCTCTTGATCTTCGAAAAAGACTCAATCAAAGTATTATACCTGTGGGGGTATTTGCCAATGAAAATTCGGAGAATATTCTCTCTTTGGTTCGGAACGGAATTATTGATTTAATACAGCTTCACGGGCTTGAGAATGAGGAATATATACAAAAATTAAAGGCGCTGACAGACAAACCTATTATTAAATCAGTGGCTGTTAAAACTAAAGATGACGTGCAAAAATGGTCTTTTTCTTCCGCTGACTATCTTTTGTTCGACAGTCCGGGCGGCGGCACAGGCAGGATTTTTAATTGGGATTTAATCGGTGAATCCGGTAAACCTTTCTTTCTCGCGGGCGGACTGAACGCTGAAAATGTTAAAAAAGCAATTGAAAAAACAAAACCGTTCGCTGTAGACGTAAGCAGCGGTGTGGAAACAGACGGATTTAAAGATTATGATAAAATTAAAGATTTTATCAGTAGCTTAAGGATTAATAACGCCAATAAAAAACAAGATAATGCTTGAGAAAAACATCGAATAGCAACTTTCCTTGTTGCTGTAACTTAAGTTAGTTTTTACAGTTTTTAGGTAAGAAAAATGCGTGCACCTCAGGTGCTGGGAGGATAAGAGAATGCAAACAGTAAAAGGCAGGTTCGGTAATTACGGCGGCCAGTATATTCCCGAAACATTGATGAATGCCGTACAGGAGCTTGAAAAAGCGTATCTGTACTATATAAACGATCAGGATTTCCAAAACGAACTTTCTGATTTATTGCAAAAATACGCAGGCAGACCGTCGCTGCTATATTTCGCCAAAAAGATGACAGATGACCTTGGAGGAGCAAAAATATATTTAAAACGCGAAGATTTAAATCATACAGGCTCACATAAAATCAACAACGTTCTGGGCCAGCTTCTGCTTGCGAAAAAAATGGGTAAAACCCGCGTCATAGCCGAAACCGGCGCGGGCCAGCATGGCGTGGCGACAGCTACCGCCGCCGCGCTCATGGATATGGAATGTGAAATTTTCATGGGCAAAGAGGATACTGAGCGGCAAGCACTGAACGTGTTTCGAATGGAGCTTTTAGGCGCAAAGGTTCATTCTGTCACCAGCGGTACAATGACACTTAAAGATGCCGTTAATGAAACTATGCGCGAATGGGTTTCCCGCATTGACGATACGCATTATGTAATCGGTTCGGTTATGGGCCCGCACCCCTTCCCCACCATGGTCAGGGATTTTCAGAAAATTATCGGCAAAGAAATAAAAGAACAAATACTTATGGCGGAAGGTAAGCTGCCCAGCGTTGTAATCGCCTGTGTAGGCGGCGGCAGCAACGCTATCGGCGCTTTTTATGAATTTATCGAAGACTCGTCCGTTTCCCTCGTTGGATGTGAAGCCGCGGGTCTTGGCGTAGATAATCCAAAAAACGCCGCAACTATGGCAAACGGAAAAACAGGGATTTTTCACGGTATGAAATCGTATTTCTGTCAGGATGAATACGGACAGATAGAACCGGTATATTCAATTTCCGCGGGACTTGATTATCCCGGCATCGGGCCGGAACACGCGTATCTCGCCGATATCAAACGGGCTGTATATGTACCTGTCACTGATGAAGAAGCCGTAGAAGCTTTTGAATATCTTTCGCGTACCGAAGGCATTATTCCTGCGGTAGAAAGTGCCCACGCGATTGCCTATGGGAAAAAAGCGGCGCCGTCAATGAAAAAAGATGAGATAATGGTTATAAACGTATCCGGCAGAGGAGACAAGGACGCCGCCGCCATAGCGCGGTACAGGGGGGTGAATATACATGAATAAAATTTCCAAGGCCTTTGAAGGTAAAAAAGCGTTCATCGCGTTTATAACAGGTGGCGACCCCGATATTGAAACAACAGAAAAACTGATATCCGCCATGGCGGAATCGGGAGTTGATATAATTGAAATCGGTATCCCCTTTTCGGATCCCGTGGCGGAAGGTATCGTCATTCAGCAGGCGGATGAAAGAGCCCTTTGTAATGGCTGCACAGTTGACAAATTGTTTGAAATGGTAAAACGGGTGCGCAAAACAGTGGAGATTCCCATTCTTTTTATGACATATATCAATCCTGTTTTCGCTTATGGTAAAGAGCGGTTTTTTGAAAAATGCCGGGACTGCGGGATTGACGGTATTATCGTACCTGATTTGCCATTTGAAGAAAAAGATGAACTTGCTCACTATTGCGCCGCCTTCGGTGTCACTCAGATATCTATGATCGCCCCCACGTCAATGGAAAGAATCGAAATGATCGCTGAAAATGCCGAGGGGTTTCTCTACTGTGTATCTTCTCTTGGCGTTACCGGAGTGCGCGGTGAAATCGGCACAAGCGCCGCGAAAATGATAAGTCAGGTAAAAAAAATAACGTCAATCCCCTGCGCTGTCGGATTCGGTATATCGACTCCTGAACAAGCAGCCGATGTAGCAAAGGTGTCTGACGGGATTATAATCGGAAGCGCGATTGTAAAACTTGCCGCCAAATATGGCAGAGAATGTATTGAGCCGGTAAAGCAATTTGTTAAAGAAATAAAAGGCATGATAAGCTGAGGATTCCCGTTGCAAATATTTAAATACTGCTGTATAATAAAATAAAAAGATAGCGATTAGGAGGTGCACTTTATTATGAGCAATATACATAAATTTGCAAGTATATTATTATCTGCTGTTATATTTATGAGTATTACGATGCCACTAGCGCCGAAGCTGCTTGCCGCGGATTTAATAGAGGAAAACAAACCGGCAGGTATATTAGGCGACGCGGACATGGATGGTAAGATTACAGTAAAAGATGCAATGCTGCTGCAAAAATATTTAGCTAAGATCAAACCTTTAAGTAAAGATACTCTGTTATTATGCGATATTGAAAAAAAAGGAACAGACAAGATAAATATAAAGTGCGCTACCCTGATACAAAAATATGTTGCTAAAATTAAAAGCTCAAAATCCTTTGGAATTGGCGAACCCGTTTATAAAGATACCTCACCTTTACCTACAGCTTCAATTACACCGCCGCCGTCCATACCTTTAACGGAAAATCCAAGCCCGTTGGAGTCTCAGCCGGCAAGTGTACAAGACGGTCAGGATTTAATGGCGAATATTTTCCCGGATGAGAATATAAAGGGAATGAATCCCGTTGATAAGTTTATTAACGCAACTCAAAATTTTTCTGTAGAATTATTAAAGCAGTCAATCGCAAGCAAATACGATGAAAATATTAACACTTTAATTTCACCTGTATCTGTCTTTCTTGCCTTGGGAATGACATCAAACGGAGCGGACGCAAAAACAAAAGAACAGTTCGAAGCCCTCCTTGGCGAAGCGGATATTCCTGTTGAAGACTTAAACAATTACTATTACACATTTGCCAATTCAATAAAAAACAACAAATCTGTAAGATTGAATATTGCAAACTCAATTTGGTTTGATCAGAATTTTAACATACTGCCGGAATTTTTACAAACAAACGCTAATTATTACAGATCCGGTGTGTATAAGGCCGATTTCAGCTCAAAGGACACTTTAGATCGTATAAATAAATGGGTAAGTGACAATACAGACGGGCTCATAAATAAAATGTTGGACAGTATTGACCCTAAAGCATTTTCCTGTCTGATAAATACTGTGCTGTTTGAAGCGGAATGGGAAAATAATTATACCGAATACAATATATTTGACGGAAAGTTCACACTTGAAAACGGACAAGCTGTTGACGCCGGATATATGAGCTCAAAAGAAGATACATATTTGCAGGATTTTAATTCGCGGGGGTTTTTGAAACCATATAAAGGGGAACGGTTTAGCTTTGCCGCTATACTGCCAAACGAAGGTATTAAAATAGCTGACTTCTTGAAATCATTTGATGGAACTCAACTAAATAATTTATTGAATAATAAACTCAAATGCGACGTAAATACAAATATGCCGAGGTTTAGTTTTTCGTATGAAAATGAGCTGTCTTTAGCGTTAAATAAAATGGGATTGACAGACGCGTTTAATTCTTCGGTTTCGAATTTTTCAAAAATGTCTTCAAGTAATTTTTACTTGTCAAGCGTTCTGCACAAATCTTATATTCAGGTTGATATGGAAGGTACCAAGGCCGCAGCGGCAACGGCTGTTAATGCAGCCGGAACCGCGAAGTCAGATGAAATCGTAACGCTAAACAGACCATTTGTTTTTGCGGTTATTGATAACGAGACTAATTTACCAATATTTATCGGAACAGTTTTGAACCCTGCTCTACACTAGAGTTTCATAGCATAGTCCGGGTAGAAATACCGCCCGCGCGGGCGGTATTTCTACCCGGACTATTAATGATTTCACACGTTTTGTTTTATACATCACATCAACATCATTTGAAACACGCCAATTGTTTCATTCAGGCACCATGACAGGTTTCCCGATTTTATAATCTCCGATATTCATTTTAGCCACATACTTTTGAATAAGAGTCGCGGACTTAATATTTGCGCCTTTAGGTAAATTGCTTACGTTTGCCAGAATTTTTTGTTCGTCAGATAATTTAACATCAAAATTCGCTATATACTTTTGTAACAATGTCGCGTCTTTTACATTAACCGTACCGTCACCGTTTACATCACCTAAAATACCTATACTCTTATAATAAATTTTAAAATTACTAAACCCTTCGTATCGGCCCGACTGTATATTTTTATCTATTTCAAACGAACCGTCAGAGCTCCACAAGGAATATTCTTTTACCTGATCAAACGCCCAGTTATCTGGCAGCGGATACCCTAAATTCCCACTATAACCTGTCGACATATCGCTTACAAAGCTGCTTTCGGCATATTGACAATCACTAACTATCAAACATGTCAGTCTGGCACCATAAATGCCTATTCTAAACGGATTACCCTGTTCATTTGCAACGTTGTTTATGCCCTTGAAATACGGAATAACCATACTTTCTACCTGGTGTTTCATAAAATCATAATCAACCGCAAAATATATAATTTCATTGTCAGGAACACCTAAGCTTTTGGCTGCCGAAAACGCTTTTTTCGCGTCCGCACGTCCGCGCGCTTCTGAAAAATACACTTTGTACGCGTCGTCCATTGTTTCTATATCTGGATTTTCCTCAAAAAAATCACGAATATCCTGATATATAACAAACAATTTGAGTCCGGAGTCAAAAATAGTTTGCATTTCTGAACGCAGCAAATTCTTTTCAATCCGTGTATTGCCAGAAACTAAATCACCTGTCAAATACCGCCCTACGGTTGTGTATCCCTCATTTACTAACGCGTCAGCTTTTTCAGGTGTTATCCTCTCAGCTGTATCAACAGCTGTCCCCGGTCTGTCAGGATTCCCTGTACTGACCATTAATGCCATCCATTCGTCTATTCCCACATTGCCTGTTTGAGGCAGTGCGGCAAACGATTGAAAATTCTTTAAAACATCCGAGGTAAACAAATCAAATGTTCCGTCAAAATTGGCTATGTTATATTTAACATTGTCATAACAGTACAAAGCGTATTTGAATAACTGTATAATACGTTCCATATCTGAGCCGGAATAAGCTTCCCCTGTGTATTTTAACTGAGTACCAGTGTAAGGTATAAAGGGGCAGCAGCTTTTTGTTGTATTCCCAAAGTTTCCGTTCGCATAAATTTCAGTTCCCGGAGGAGCGTCCTCTTTTCTAGGAATTCCTTCCTCGGACTGCAGCGCCAATATGAGCGCTCTGCTTGTACCGGCGCCAAAAACACCGTCACAGGGCTGTATGCCCGTGTAATCTAAATACTTTTTGTTTAATTCCCGCTGAATATTGCGGATTTGTTCATCACCGTTAAAAGCAAGAGTATATATTTCTGTTGACAAAGCGGCCTGCAAAACAACCGGCGCCGCGCTTTGCGTTATTTGAGCGCCAGAAAGGCCCGCGTCAGACTGTAACGCCACAATTTGATCTCTTGTATTAGAATCAAAAACACCTGTTACAACCGCGTCATAGCCTTTACAACGCAGCGCATACTGTAAGATAGTTACCATATTGATATTGTTTGCGGCACCTATTGATAATTCAGGACTTGCAGCTTTGGTTAAATCTCCAAAATATCCTGTAATACTTGAATCCGGAAACCCAAGCTCAATCTGAAAAGCCTCTGTTAAGGTTGTAAAGGTTGTAGAATAAGAATAACCGTCTACCGGAATTGGAATAAATCCCGGAGAACCTGTATATGTATCGTTCAGCCATTTCTGAGCCGCGGCCACATCCGGATTTACCTGATCTCCGCTTGTTCTGTCAGATACCGTACCCGACGTTATCATCAAAAAGCATCCCATAATAGCAATAACAAGAAGCGATGCCGCAAGCTTGCTTAAATAATCAGGAGCGTGATACTTCATTTTATCCAGTCCTTTCCTTTGAATGAATAGTTAATTCGGTTAACAAGCAGTAAGGAGATGGTTCCTTGTCCTGTTATACTCCGTCACTGCGGTGACGGAGTATAACAGGACAGAGAAGAACCGTCCCCTGTCTTTTATATTCAAACCGCGCAAAATTACTTACCTATTAAAAATAGACATAATATCGTAGAAGGTATCATCCTCATCAACCTGTTCTATTTTCTTTGGCTCTTCCTTTTTAGGAGGCTTTGGCGCAGCGGATTCCTGCAAAGGTTTATCATCACGCTTCTGATCTGTATCAAAACCGGTGGCTATTACCGTAACGCTTATCTCATCCTCCATATCTTCGTCAATAACAGCACCCCAAATAATATTTGCGTTCTCCGACGCTTTTTCCGAAATCATGCTTGAGGCGATATCTATATCATCTAAACTTACATTTGACGAAGCTGTTATATTAATTATAACTCCATCCGCCCCGTCAATGGAAGTTTCCAGAAGCGGGCTTGATATAGCCATATTTGCCGCCACAGTTGCCTTGTCTTTTCCGGCGGCATGTCCTATTCCCATATGCGCGTAACCCGCGTCTTTCATAACAGCCGTAACGTCAGCAAAATCAAGGTTTACCATTCCAGGCACCAAAATTAAATCCGAAATACTCTGAACACCCTGACGCAGAACATCATCCGCAATCAAAAACGCGTTTTGAAGAGAAATACTTTGGTCAGATACAAACTTTAATCTTTCGTTTGGCACAATAATAAGCGAATCTACACACGACGCCAGTTCAGCAATACCGCTTTCCGCCTGCTTCATTCTTCTCTTGCCTTCAAACGCAAAGGGCTTTGTTACAACTCCTACCGTTAAAATTCCAGCATCCTTTGCCAATTTTGCCACTATTGGAGCGGCCCCTGTACCTGTGCCTCCTCCCATACCGGCGGTAATAAAAACCATATCTGTATCCTTTAAGATCGCAGCTATCTCCTCACGGCTCTCCTCCGCGGATTTTTTTCCAATTTCAGGAATAGAGCCTGCGCCTTTACCTCTTGTGATTTTTTCGCCTATCTGAATAGTATGTGACGCCTTTGAAAGCTTTAACACATGCTCATCTGTATTTATTGCAATAAACTCAACATTTTTAACCTCTGTCTTTACCATTCGGTTAATTGCGTTGCCTCCGCCTCCGCCTACACCAATCACCTTGATAACCGGCAGATAATCAATCATTTCGTTCTCTATCTCAAAAGACATATCAACTTTCCTCCTGGATTTTTTATGGGTACCTTCGAAAACTGTCTGTTATATCATAAGTAGTAAAGATTTGTCGGTACTTCTATAAAAGTAATACTTTATTTCTATCTATCTATTCTATCTGAAATTAATCTACTTGTAATAAAATAACACATTCTTGAATATATATCAATATATTTTTTTTATGATATAGCTTTTTAGCTATTTATTACAAAAGAAATATTATAATTTAAGTAATTATTGGTTGTATATATCCCAAATTAACCTTCATGTTCTTTCACGAAAATAAGAATGCTTCGTTTCCCTGCATTTTGAAACATCAAGGGTCCCGCGGATGATTTTTGTAGAGCTCGGATCAAGCTTCTGTATAATTTTTGATATTGTCCTCATTTTATAATCAATATCCTCGAAAGGGCCCAGGTCAATATCGATGCGTCCGTCATAGTCCAAAACTACTTTCTTTAAATTAGAAAAATCAATCGTCTTTATCTGCTCGGTAAATTCGTTTTTTTCCAGCTCGTTTTTTAGTTCTGTCAATAAATTAATAAGATCGTCATTATTGTTACAAACATAATCACCTTCTATCTTGCCTGCCAATAAAGGATATTTTATCAGGGGCGTTATATTAGTTTTTGAAGAGGTGATTTCTAAAATCCTTCCTTTTGAACTGACTTGTAAAAATTTTTTCCCCACATTAATCTGAAAAACAGGTACCGATTCACTGACTTTGATATTTACTGAATCAGGTATGTTAAATGTAATATTTACATCCTCAATATATGGGAAATTTTTGATGATATGATTACTTGCTGTAACGCTGTCGATTAAAAAAATGCTATCGTCCATTTTGATTTCAGCGGCTTCAATAATTTGATTTTCACTGTATCTGGTTTGTCCCACAACAGTAATTACATTTGTCTTAAATAAAAATGTTATTGCCCAGACAGCTGACAAACCAAGCAATACAACAAATGAAAATACGGCAAACACCCTGATTTTCAGCCGTCTCGCTTTTGGACGGGCGGCTTTCTTTTCATTCTTGTCATATGGCGCGTAACCCGGTCCCGCGTACCGGTGAGCTGTAAAAGTCCTGGTTTTTGTGCCCGTGTTATCGCCTTTTTTATAACTTTTAAACTTTATATTCTTTGGCGCGTTTTTTCTATGTATATTGTTTTGCTTTTCATACCTGTTTTGCTTGGCCGGATCAATACGCTTTTTGTGGTCCTGCCTGCTAAAATCCATTTTCCCGGTGTATGGCGCGCCGCATGATTTGCGCACTGGAGGTTCATGAAAGTGCGGAGCTTTAGTTCCCGCGTCACCGCTTTTTTTATGACCTTCAAGCTTGTCGTATGATGTGCCGCATGATTTGCGCACCGGTGGTTCATGAAAGTGTGAAGC
>JGI20171J29575_12612387_pt1 | contig 14784 bp, 14 predicted proteins | sample TergutNc150P4_FD_29575 | JGI IMG/M metagenome (IMG submission 29575)
CCCTGCCGTTTCTGAAAAACATCGCGGATGCCACGGGGTGGTATACGCAAGAATTCCTGGCGGATATGATCGCCGTCTCCGAATCAACCCCCGGGCCGCTGGGCATCAACACCGCCACGTATGTCGGGTTCGTCACCGCGGGAATTCCCGGCGCCATCGCCGCGACGCTTGGAATCATTGTGCCCGCGCTTGTCATCGTGTCGGTCGCGGCAAAGTTTCTGGAAGCGTTTAAGGACAATCGGTTCGTGAAAGCCATTTTTTACGGGCTTCGTCCCGCCTCGCTCGGCCTGATTTGCTGGGCAGGGTTCGATTTGCTGAAAACCTCGCTGCTGAACATCCCGCTGTACAAGGCGAGCGGCAGCTTTCAGGATCTTGTGCGTTGGAAAGGGGCAGCGCTTGGGCTTATGCTGTATGCGGTGCTCCGAAAGGCAAAAAAGCCGCGTCCCGTGGTTGTGATCGCGGCGTCGGCGGTGGTCGGCGCGGTGTTTCACCTCGCGGGAATCTAGTGCCGATGAGGGATCATGCCATGCGGAAGATTCACTTGTTTTTTGCGAAGAAAAAGTGCCTTGGCGCCTATCAGGCGGCCGCTTTCCTCGCCATTTTTTCGGCGCTGGTCGCCTATGCCATGCTGGCGCTTGGCGCGAGGAACCTGCCTGAGCTGCACGATCTGATGCGAAAATCTCATTTTCTCATGCCGCTGTTCAACTACCTGCCCGTGCTGCTGTCCGCGCTGCTTTTGTTTTGTATCACCGGGAGCGCCGCTGTTTCCGCCTCGCTCGTAGGCTTTACCGGCCTTTTCATGGCCCTCGTGAACCGCGCCAAGATCCAACTGCGCGGCGACCCGCTCATCCACCATGATCTCGGCCTTGCCCAGGAGGCGCTTGGCATTGCCAAGGGCTTCGGTATTTGGCGTTTGCTTACGGCCGCGTGCTTTTTCGCGCTGTTCGCCGCGCTGGCGGTTGTCTTGTGTGTCAAGGTAAAAACTCGCAAGCTCTCCTTGCGCCCGCGTATGGCCGGTGCGTTGGGCTGTGCCCTTGCCATGGCGTGCGGCGGCGTGACGCTCTATCGCAGCCAAGCCGTTTTCGACGCTCTTCCCGTGGCCGGGAGCTTTTATAACCTCACGAACGTGCATGCCTCCAAGGGCAACCTGTATTGCTTTTTGTACGGCCTGCTCACGGAGCGGGCGCAAAAACCACCGGAAGGCTACGGCAAGCGGGCCGTGGAGCAGGCTATAGCGCTCCTCCCGGCGCAAACGCCAAACCTTCCCGAAAAGCTCCCGCATATCATCATGGTCATGGGCGAGGCGCTGTCCGCGCTCTCGGACAGCAAGGCGCTTTCCCTCCGCCATGACCCGCTCGAAACCTTTCACCGCCTGGGTGCGGCCGGCATCGAAGGTACCCTGATCGTCCCTGGGCGCGGCGGCGGCACCGCGGATACGGAATTTGACGTGCTGACCGCGCGCGTCACGCGATATTTGCGAAACGCGCCGTATGCCTACCGGATGATCGCCGGCCCCACCGAAGCGCTGCCCACGGTGCTCAGCGGCGCGGGCTATCAGAGCTTCGCGCTCCATCCAGGCTTCCGCTGGTTTTATAACCGGCAAAATGTGTACCGATTTCTGGGGTTTAACGAAATGGTCTTTGAGGACGCGTTCCCCCGCGACGCGTATCACGGCTCCTTCATCAGCGAAGCGGCTACGTATGACGCTTTTTTGCGCATGCTGGAATCAAGGCTTCAGGCACACCCCGGCACGCCGCTTTTCGGCTTTTGCCTGACCATTCAGAACCACGCCGCGTATCTTAACCGCTTTTTGCCGGAAGGCACGTACAATTTCACCGCGGATATTCCGTTTGCCGATACGCAAAAAAACATCCTGTCCAATTATTTCGAGGGCATTACGGAGGCGGACGCGCAGCTTAACCGCCTTGCGGAGTATTTAGAATCCCTTGACGATCCCGCGGTGCTCGTCTGCTTTGGCGACCATCTGCCCGCAATAGACGAATCCGTCTATGACGCGCTAATCCCGGGCGTGGAAGCGCCGGACGGATCGCTTCTAAAAGAGACGCGGCTCTATCAGACGCCGTTCCTGATCTGGCCAAACAGCGCCGCGAGGGGGACGATTGACATCCCGTCAGGCACGGCCGTGATGCCGGAAAACATGACCATTTCCTCCAATTATCTGGGCGCCTATCTGCTGGAGCTCTTGGGCATGAGCGGGCTCTCCCCATTTTTTGACTACGCCAACGCGGTTCGGGCAGACTTCCCCATCCTGCTCGAATCCATCAGCTATCCGCGCGACGGCCTGCCCGCTGACGAAGCCGCGCTGTCCAGGCTCGCGCTCTATCGGCAGTGGGTGTATTATCGCATGATGGAGAAATAGCTTCGGGCATGCGGCCATAGGGCGAAAATAGATGGACAAGCATAACGGTATGATGCGGCGCATAGCCATGGTGAAGCAATACCATTTCGCGTTCGATGCCGCTCGGCCGCGAAATGGCATAAGGCGGTTAGCGCTCTGACACAGTTAGATTTTAGGGGATAGGCGAAAAAACGGCGAGCCGAAAGCGAAAGGAGCATGGGGCATGGAACAAAACAGGTTTAAATCCCCCGTGGTATGGGCGGCGTTGGTGGCGCAGGTGCTTGCGGTGATGGTGATGGTGGGCATGATCGGCAACGATATGAGCGACGCGATCAAGTCGCTCGTGATGGCCGCACTGCAAATTCTGGTTTTGGTTGGGGTGCTGAACAATCCGACGAATCAGGCGAATTTTTAGCCGTTGGGGCGGATCGACGCCGACGGGCCGCGCGCAATTGGCATGTACGGCCGCGTGTACCTACGAGCGACGACGCGGCCAGGCGAGAAAAGATCCGCCGCATGATGGCCTGTCGGGAATTGGCATGAAGCACGGTGCGCGGCTTGCAAAAAGGTCCCGGGCCTTCGCGGTTCGGGACCTTTTTTGAGCATTGCAGGCCGGTTTGGGGGGGGGCGGTGACTACAATACGGGCCTGATCAGGATGAACGGCGTCAATTCGTCCCCCTGCCCGGAGGGGTTGTCCCGCATGGCGTCCTGCAATTCCTCATCCGTAAGCGGCACACCGCGGGATTTGCCCAACTGGTCGCGCTGAATGTCATTGGCATCCATGAGCACGGTCGGAATGCCAGTTTCCTTTTCCAATTCGTCACACAGCCCGCCCGGATTCTCTGGGTTGATCAGCGCGAGCTGCTTGTACACGTCAAAGGAAGAACGGAAATAAAACCCGTCAATGCCGCCAACGCCCTTGCCACAGACCTTATAAAACACGCCGTGCTTGCCAAACGGCTTTGTCACCGCGGAGAGGAACGCCGCCAGCAGCACCCTGGGCAAGCCGCACATGTCAATGACAAGCTGCATCTTGTAGGGCTCGTGCATGCCCACGCCCGTCATGTTAATGCCCGCGAACCGCCACAGCAGGTTGGCCCAAAAGCCGGGTTTTACTTCCTCGCGCGATTTCACGCTTTCCACGCACATGGCCATGACCTTCGCGCCAAAGGACAGCACGTCGCCCGCTTGGTACAGGGGCGCAACATAGCGCCTCACCAGCTCGGCCTGCGACTCGCCCCGCCCGACAAAATGCGTCTGAATGGCATAGCGTTCATACGCGCGGCCATTGGCGCCATGGATCACGCCGCGGTCAAAATATACGATGCCATGCGCCTCACGGCGTTGGTGCGCAAGGTTGCGCGATTCGATAATACCCATGGGATAACCCTCCTTATATAGCGCACGGTGAAGCCGTTTTCCCCTGTGTATCGTGAGTCGAAACGCGGGCGGCTATTCAGAATCTTTCATTCCGCCGGCGTTCCCTAAAGCTTTATCTCCAGCCGCGCGCAGCGGCCGATACACGTCACGTCCGCAAGCGGCACAGGCAAAGCGTCCAGCTCGCGGTCATAGGAGAGCAGCATCAGCCGGCCCTCCGAAAGCTTAACCTGGCGCACCAGATAATGATTTTGCCAGTGCAGCAGCATCAGCGCGCCATCGATGGGACTTTGCGCCGGCACCACCAGAAGCAGGTCGCCCCGCATCACGCGAAAGCCGCGCATGCTGTCGTCCGGCGCCATAAAATAGAGCGCCTTGTCCGCCGGGCCGCCCTCGATCCTGCCGCCGGCGGAGGCGATGGTCCGATGGTCGACGACGCTCCACGCCGCGTCGTACACCGGCACCTCGCGAAGCACGCCGCGCAGCGCGTCCAGCCAGACACCGCCCTTTTCACCGCCCTCCGCGGGCAGCGCCGCCACAGGCCGCGGCTTCACAGCCACCTCCTGCTCTCGCTCCTTTTTGAGCAGGTCCGGCGCAACGGTATGCAGATCCACGGACGCGGCAATCTCATCCAGCGCAAAATCCGCCTCGGTCTGGTACTCAAGCCCGATGCGCTTCAAGACGCGCCTAGCCTGATCATCCTGAATGATCCGCTTCCCTTTTTCCACTTCGTCCAGATATTTTTCGGACAGGGAGCAGAGCTTGGCCACCTGTTTGAGCGTCATCTGACGCCGCGTCCGCTCCAGGTGTATTAAATCCCCCAGCCGGCTCATGGCGCGCCTCCTAAAGGTGTAGGTTTGGACATGCCATCATTCTAGAGCAGGCGAAAGGTTTCTGTCAATAGTTTCCAATTCCGGACGCGTACCCGTTACTTTATTTTTCATTTTTTCAATTTTCCTTTTTTCTTTATAGTTTTCTAAATACTTGACAATTCCAGCCCATTGCCTGATAATATCATAAGTAAAAAAGGGAGGTGAAGCGCTTGGCGCACCGGGTCGCGGCGGTCGAACATGGCGGCGTTGCCGAAGCGTGCGGCATTGAGCCGGGCGACCTCCTTTGGGCGATCAACGGGGAATCGGTGCTGGATCAGATCGATTATCAGTTTCTCACCGCCGGCGAGCGCCTTGTGCTCACCCTTGAGGATTCATGCGGCACTGGCGAGATCATCATTACCAAAGACGCGGACGAGCCTCTGGGCCTCACGCTGGAGGATTCGTTCATGTCGCGCCCCCGCGCGTGCGCAAACCGCTGTGTTTTTTGCTTTATCGACCAGATGCCGCCCGGCCTGCGCGAGACGCTCTACGTCAAGGACGACGACTGGCGGTTGTCGCTGATGATGGGCAATTACATCACGCTCACCAATCTTTCCGAAAAGGAGTTTGACCGTATCATCGCGCGGCGCGCGAGCCCGCTTTACCTGTCCATCCACGCGATGGACGGCGCGGTACGCGGCCGAATGATGGGCAATACGCAAGCGGCCGGCATCCGGGCCCAGCTGCAGCGCCTCAAGGATGCCGGCCTTTTTTTTCATTGCCAGATCGTGCTCTGCCCCGGCCTCAACGACGGGCCCGTGCTTGATGATACCCTTGAGGCGCTCGCCGCCCTCATGCCCGCGGCCCGCTCGGCAGCGCTGGTGCCCGTGGGCCTGACGCGCTATCGCGAAGGGCTTGCCGCGCTCACGCCGTTTGATCGCGAATCCGCCGGCAGCCTGCTGGAAACGGCGCACGCGTGGCAGCGGAAATTCCTCGCAGCCCATGGCACGCGTTTCATATTCCCCGCGGATGAGTTCTACTGCCTCAGCGGCGCGCCCCTGCCGCCGGACGAGGCGTATGAAACGTACCCGCAGCTGGAAAACGGCGTGGGGCTGCTGCGCTCTTTTGAAAATGAGTTTTCCTTCGCCTACCGGTATCGGGACGAGGCCGAATCAAAACCCCGCCGCGTGCTGGTGGCTACAGGCGTCTCCGCCGCACCGTTCCTGCGCGCTTTGTTGGATGACCATCCGCTGGATGGAATCGCCGTCGAAATACGCGCGGTGGAAAACCGTTTCTTTGGCCCGTCGGTCACGGTTGCCGGCCTCTTGACCGGTCAGGACCTTCTTCATGCCCTTAAAGGCGCTGCCGCGGATGAAATCCTGATCTCTCAGGCCATGCTGCGGCGGGAGGACAGCCTTTTTTTGGACGATATGCCGCTTCAGGCTTTGTCGGAAGCGCTCGCCCTGCCGGTGCACGCCATAGCGTGCGACGGCGCGGAATTTTTAGACGCTCTGTGCGGCGTGAGGTATGAACATCGCGCCAACGCGCCAAAGGAGGGTTGACATGGCAAAACCATTGGTCGCCGTGGTGGGCAGGCCAAACGTCGGCAAATCCACTTTTTTCAATAAGATGGCGGGCCAGCGCATCGCGATCGTTGAGGATACGCCGGGCGTCACGCGCGACCGCGTGTACGCGGACGTGGAATGGCTCGGAAAGCAGTTCACACTCATCGACACCGGAGGGATCGATCCCAAATCCGGCGATCCGCTGCTCGTGCAGATGCGCAGGCAGGCGGGCATTGCCATGGACATGGCGGACGTGATCCTCTTTTTTGTCGATGGCCGCGACGGTCTCACCGCCGACGACCTGGACGTGGCCGACCTGCTGCGCAGGACGAGCAAGCCAACCCTGCTCGTCGTCAACAAGGTGGACAGCCAGAAGCAGCGGGAGGCTTTGTATGACTTCTACCAGCTCAACGTGGGCGATCCCCTCGCCATCTCCAGCACCAACATGCTGGGCCTTGGCGATCTGCTTGATGAAATTCTGCGCCATCTCCCCCATGCGCCCGAACTGCCGGAGGCGAAAGAGGCCATGATCCATATCGCTGTCGTCGGCAAGCCGAACGTAGGCAAATCCACGCTCGTCAACCGCATCCTTGGGGAGGAGCGCGTCATGGTCAGCGATATCCCCGGCACGACGCGCGACGCCATTGACGCGCCGTTTGTACGCGACGGTCAGCGGTATAACATCATCGACACTGCGGGCATCCGCCGCAAGCGCGCCATCGAGGACGCGTCGCTGGAGCGGTACAGCGTGGTGCGCTCCTTTGACGCCATACGCCGCTGTGACGTCGCGCTGATCCTCATCGACGCGCGGCAGGGCGTCACGGAACAGGATACAAAAATCGCGGGCTTTGTCCATGAGGAGGGCAAGGCCGCGGTGGTGCTCGTGAACAAATGGGACGCGGTAGAGAAGGAAACCGGCACACTCGAGGCGCGGCGCCGGCAGGTGCTCAGCGACCTCAAGTTTATGGACTATGCCAACGTGCTCTTCATCTCCGCGCTTGCGGGTACGCGCGTGCATAAGGTTCTCGAGGCAGTGCGCGAGGCGTATGAGCAGGCCAGCCGCCGCATAACCACGGGCGTGCTCAACGACGTGCTCTCAGACGCCCAGCTTGCCCTGCAACCGCCTTCCGCGGGCGGCCGCAGGCTGAAAGTTTACTACGGGACCCAGCAAAGCGTCCGTCCGCCCGCCTTTGTCCTGTTCCTCAACGACGAGACGCTCATGCACTTTGCCTATGAACGCTATCTGGAGAATCAGCTCCGCAAGGCGTTTGGCTTTGACGGCACGCCGATACGGTTTATTTTGCGCGAAAGAAAAAAAGAGGGATGAGTTTCATGATAAGAAATCAGACGCATGCACTGAATGAAAAATCCATGATGGGTTAAGAACTTACAGGCATAAAAAATGATGGTAAACTTACGCAATCGGAGGTGCTTCAAATGACCCACTACGCATCACTCGTCCTGTGCGCCATCCTAGGCTACAGCCTTGGCAACCTCCAAAGCGGCCTGATCATTGGCCGCCTGATGAACAACGTGGATCTGCGCAAGCATGGGAGCGGCTCGAGCGGCGCGACCAACGCCCTGCGCGTGCTCGGCCGCCGGCAGGCGCTCCTCACGTTCCTGAGCGACTGCCTCAAGGGCGTCGCGGCCGCGGGCTTTGGGCTGCTCATCGCCGGCTGGCACGGCGGGCTGGTAGGCGGCGCCGCGGTCGTTGTGGGCCACATCTGGCCCATACTTTTCGGCTTGCGCGGCGGGAAAGGCGTCGCCACCTCGCTGGGCGTGTTCCTTCTGCTGATGCCCACCCTGGCGCTGATCATGCTCGTGATTGCCATTCTCATCCTCGTGCTGACCAAAACCGTGTCCCTTGCCAGCATGGCGGGCGCGCTCGCGTATTTTGTGATGGCGCTTGTCACCGCCATTGCGAACCGCGACTGGTACCTGCTTGCCTTCAGCGTGATCATGGTCGCGCTTGTGCTTTTTGCCCACCGCGCGAACATGCGCCGCATCGCGGCCGGCACAGAGGGAAAACTCAGCGCTTCGATGTTTGAAAAGAAGCGATAAAATCCTCCATGCCGTATAGCCCCGGCGCGCATGTGGCGATCCACTGCGCGGCAGTGAGCGCGCCCTGCGCGAACACGCGCCTGTCCAGCGCCTCATGCCGAAGGGTGATGACGTCGTGCTCCCCATAAAAGTCAATTTCATGCACGCCGATGACAGACCCTCCGCGGATGGAGACCATGGGCGCGTCCGGCGTTTCCATCGCCGCCGCGAGCAGCTTGGCCGTACCGCTGGGGGCGTCTTTTTTCGCCCGGTGATGCGTTTCCACCACCGTCACGTCATACGGCTCCCCCAAGAGTCCGCGCGCATGGGTGGCAAGCTTCACGAGCGCGTACACCCCGTAGGACAGGTTCGCGCTCTGAAAGACCGCGATACGCTCCGCCGCCTCGCCGATCCACGCCCGCGCCTCCTCCGGGTGGCCCGTCGCGGCCAGCACAAGGCCCATGCCCTTTTGTACGCAAAAGGAAAGCTCCTCCTGGAGCGCCGCGGGCGTAGAGAAATCAATCACCACGTCCGCATCCGCCTCACAGGCGGCAAAGGATGTGCCAAGCGACGGAGCAATCAACGCGGTGATCTTGACCCCGGCCGTTTCCTCCGCCAGAGCCCGCATCACTTTGCCCATCCGCCCCGCCGCGCCGGCCAGTATCACGCGCGTCAATGCCATCAACTCCCGTTTTGAGTTTATAAGAGGAGCGCCGGGGGGCGGAGCCCCCTTGCCCCCAAGCGCCGCTACAGCAGCGCAAGTCGCGCCATGCATTCCTTTAGCGCCATCTCGTTCTCCGGCAGCATGGGGACCAACGGCAGGCGTACCGCGCCCACCTCATGCCCCTGCATGGCCATGGCTGTTTTCACTGGGCTTGGGCTCGTCTCGGCAAACAGCGCGGTCACCAGCGGCAGCATCTGAAGCTGGATTTCGCGGGCCACCTTAAGCTCGCCTTCAAAGAAACGGTTGCAGAGGCGCTTAACCATCTTGGGCGCCACGTTCGCGACCACGGAAATGACGCCCACGCCGCCAAGCGCGAGAATGGGCAGCGTGTTCTCATCGTTTCCGGAGTATACCGGCAGCGTGTCCCCGCACAGTCGGGTGAGCTCGGCAATATGGGCGATATCCCCGCTGGCTTCCTTGATGCCCACGATATTTTCATGCCCGGCGAGCTTTGCCGATGTTTCCGCCTTCATGTGCAGCGCCGTGCGGCTCGGCACGTTATAAAGGATCACGGGTAGCTCCGACGCGTCGGCGATGGCCGTAAAGTGCGCCACGAGCCCCGGCTGCGTCGTCTTGTTATAGTACGGCGTCACGGCCAGCACGCCGTCCGCGCCAATCTCCTTGGCGTTCCTGCAAGCTTCGATGACCTTGGCGGTATCGTTGCCGCCCACGCCCGCGATGACGGGCACGCGGCCGTTGGCCACCTCTACCACCATGCGGATGGCCTCCGTCTTCTCCCTTGAGGTCATGGTGGAACCCTCGCCCGTCGTCGCGCAGACGATCAGCGCGTCGGTTCCGTTTTCCAATTGAAACGCCGCCTGTTTTCGCAGGGCGGCGTTATCGAGCGTATTCTCTTTGGTGAAGGGCGTTACCATCGCGCATCCGCTTCCTTTGTACAGCATGCGCCGGCCTTGCATCCCATTCCCCCTTCTGATTTTTTCTCTATCCCTTTGGCAGGATCCATCCCTCTTTGCAAAGCAGCTCCGCCGACAATACCCCGCCGCCGGCCGCGCCCCGCAGCGTGTTGTGGGACAGCGCCACAAACCGCCAGTCAAAAATCGGATCCTCGCGAAGCCGGCCGATGGTTACGGCCATGCCGCGCCCCTCGTTCCGGTCCAGCTTTGTCTGCGGCCTGTTTTCCTCCTCAAAATACTTGAGAAAAGGTTTTGGCGCGCTGGGCAGGTTCAGCTGCTGCGGCAGCGTCTCCCAATTGTTCCAGGCAGCCAGAATTTCCTCGCGTGAGGGTTTGGCTTGAAAGCGTACCGATACCGCGGCCAAATGGCCGTCGCTGACAGGCACGCGGATACATTGCGCGCCAATCACCGGCGCCTCCGCCAGCTTGATCCCCTCCTCGCTGAAGCTTCCCCAAATCCTCAGCGGTTCCTGTTCGCTCTTTTCCTCCTCGCCGCCGATGAAGGGAATCACATTGTCGATCATCTCGGGCCAGGTATCAAAGGTCTTGCCCGCGCCGGAAATGGCCTGATAGGTACACACGGATACTTCCTTCAGCCCGAACTGGCGAAGCGGGTGCAACACCGGCACATAGCTTTGAATAGAGCAGTTGGACTTAACGGTGATGAAGCCGTTCTTTGTACCCAGCCTCCGCCGCTGCGCGGAGATGAGCTGCGCGTGCTCTGGATTGATCTCTGGAATAAGCATCGGCACATCGGGCGTCATGCGGTTGGCGGAGTTGTTGGAAATGACGGGTGTTTCCGCCCGGGCATACGCCTCCTCGAGGCTTCGTGTCTCGTCCTTGGGCATCACTACGGCGCAGAAGATAAAGTCCGCTTTGTCGCTGACCGCCTTAACATCCGAGGCGTCCAGCACGGTCATGTCCAGCACGGCCTCAGGGATCAGCCGGTCTATCATCCACCGCCCGGCAACGGCCTGCCCGTAGGAAAGGCCGGCGGAGCGCGGCGAGGCGGCGACCGCAACGACGCGGAACCACGGGTGTCCATCCAAGAGCGATACCAATCGCTGTCCGACCATGCCGGTTGCCCCGACGACGGCGACGCGGTACTGTTTCATGAAATTCCTCCTTGTACGTAGCATATGCCAATATGGAATATAATAGTCGAAAATGACGCAAAAATCAACTCCCTATGGAGTGTTGGCATAAAAATGGTTGTATTCCATAACGCGTCGCGGTATACTTGTTTTATTAGGAGGAGGGATTTTTTATGTTTATCCTAAGGAAAGCGCTGCCGGAGGACGCGCTGGCGTTTGGAAACGTCCATGTGGCTTCCTGGAGAGCTGCCTATAAAGGCATTGTGCCGGATGAGTTTCTGCGGGCCAAGGCTTCGGAAGGCAAATGATGGCGTTCGCCATTCAAACGCTTCGCGAGGCGGGGTATAAACCGATCATCCTGTGGACGTTTGAGAGCAATGCAAGGGCGCGGCATTTTTATGAAAAGGCGGGATTCACGCAAACCGGGCGGAAAAAGGAATGTACGATTGGAAAACCTCTGCAGCTGATAGAATACGCCTTGTAAAGAACTGCTCGACGGGGCCGCCAGATGGCTATCCAGGCATGAACATCCATTCAGAATAGCAAGTTATCCCTCTTGACAAAATTTTTACCGGGAAGCAAGACCGTTACCACCCTGCCACCCTGCACGCAAAATAAGCATTGGGTTTGTTTGCTAAATCCCCAATCTATGGTATACTAGGCCAAACATACAGGAAAGGGTGATCCTATGAACATTATCAGAACAACGGCCATCGAGCTATCCACCATCCCGGCGATCGCGTATAAAATGAAACTCCAAGCCGGTGGCGCGGGCCTAAAACTCCTTCGGCTGGATATGGACGCCGCCGCCGTGTTTACCATCGATAAAAGATCTGGCGGCGCGGAGGCGTATGGCCCCGTAAATCCGGCGCTATTCCCCGGCGAGGCGGTGCGGGAAGCGCTGGATCTGACGCAGGGCCTCCCCTATTCGGCGCGCGGGAAGATCAATGTAAAGGTCTTTGAAGCCAAGACGGAACCGGACGATGTTACGGAGGAGCAGGCCGACGCCGTTGACATGGTGGACAGCGATGAATACCAGGCCATTGTGGAGCGGTACAGCGACGAAAAAGGCAAAATGAACTACACGCTGATGAACAAGGATTTCATTCAGTTCGCCGCCAAGAGCAAGGTGGTGCAGGAAATGATAGCGGCAAAGGAACTGGAGGAAAACATTCTTCTGTTTATCGTCAGGAGCCGGGCGACTTTTCTTTCCGGCAAAAAGGAGAGCCTTGGCGACAAGGAAGCGGCGGCGCTGATGGAGACGCTGGATGAAATCGATCCGCGCAGCGCGTTTAAAGAATTGAAGGCATACATCCGCCGGGCACTGAGCGGGAAATAGGGTGAGAGGCACGCAAGGGGGGCGCCGCCCCCCCCCTCGAACCCCCCTGATTGAGAATCCCGAGATGCCGCAGGTTTTCTGTTCTATGTTGACAAACTCGAGTTTTTACGCTTGATCGCTCCAATTTACATTTTTCATCCGCGCGGTTCAGCCGCTTGAATATGAGAAGCATCCGCAAGTCTGATCATAAAGACGAGCCTGCCATCGTTGGCCCGGCTCGTTTTTTCCTGTTGCCGTCTGCCTGGCGCGGCAGCTCTTTACATTTTGCTCGGTCACAGCACGTTCGAAGACGTGCACTCAACCTTGATGGCATTGTCCTTTAGCTTTGCCAGCTTCGCCCTGTTGCCCATGCCGTCGTCCAAGGTCATCTTTTCGAGATCATGCTGCTGCATGAAGTTTACGGCTTCACTCTCAACAAACCCTACCCAGCTTTTGCGTTCACGCTTTGATTTTTCTTTGCCATTGATTACTTCCTGGATAGACGGACGGTTCTCGCTCATCGGTTTTCGTACCTCCTCGTATAAAATCAAGTTGTATCATACACTATCCGACGGCACAAAGCAACGCGACGGAAAGTCGTTTCGTCAAGCCCGGTTATCCATGGCAAATCGCGCGGACGCGAACGTGAGCCCCACGGGGCAGTGCTCCTGGCGTTCCCCCTGCCCTATTCAAAGATATTGAACTCGCCGTCCATCTTCCATCCAAACGCTTCAAACATCTGGGGCGTAACCAGCCCCACGTCCATCATAAGCCGGCGTTCGCCGGAGGATACGTAAAAACTTGCGGTCGTGGCCGCTTTTTTGCCGGTCCACGGCATTTTGGAGTTAATCTGCGGGAGGATGGCCGTCGGCTTTGTGGGAAGGTAATCGCCCAGCCCGAAAGCGAGTTGATACTGGCCCGGCGCCACCCTGTCAAAGCGATAGTGGCCGTGCGCGTCCGTCACTGTCTCAGCGGCATAGAAGAGATCGCCGCCGGACAGCACGCTGTAAAGCGTTACCTTGATGTCGGGGACACCGGGTTCGTTGGTCTCCTGCAGCCCGTTTCCATTTTCATCCAGCCATACCAGATCGCCAATGCGCCCGCAGCGAACGGCACAGGCGTTTATGCCCACATACTCGCTTCCCATGGGCAGATGAATGGACTCAGGCGCGCACGCACCGGGCAGATAATCGCCGGGCAGGCTGAAACGGAGCGTGCCTTCCATGGGTGGCAGGGCATCGAACCGGTACGCGCCGTTTTCGTCCGTAAGTGTCTCCTCCAAGCCGCCGCTTCCGTCCAACAGCGTGACGGTAACGCCCTCAAGCAATGGCTCATCCTTCTCAAAGAGGCCGTTGTTATTCATATCCTCCCAGACAAAGCCGGAGAGGGAAGCGCCGATATACGCGCCAAACTCCGCCGTATGCGTATCGCCCATGGCCAACGCAAAGGGATCCGTTTCCTCACTGGCATAACAGTATACCCCCTCGGGATGCGGCAGGCGCAAGCTGTACGTGCCAGGCGCCAGGCCGTCAAACCGGAAGCTTCCGTCTGCTTCCATGGTTTTGGAGGCGATCTCACGCGCCTCTTCCGCCTCATGCAGGACGAGCGTTACGGAAACGCCCGTAAGCGGCGCTTCCCGTTCGCCGCGCAGCCTGTCTCCATCCCCGTCTACCCAAAACATACCCGCGACGACGCACTCAGGCATCAGCGTGATCGCATCCGGCGCCGCGTCAGCGCCCTGGGGAATTTCCACGGCGAAGGAAGCGCCGGCATCAGGCTTGATCACCCAGCCCTGCGGCAGGATGAACGCCACCTCCATGGGGCCGGGCCGAAGGGCTTTCATCTGATAAATCCCTTTTTCGTCAGTGAAAAGCGTCGCCTCTGTTTGCCCGTTTCGCAAAAGGAGGATCGACACGCCCGGGAGCGGCGCGCCGTCTAGCGCGCTTTGCACGGCGCCGCGGATAGCGCCCAGCGCCACCGCGCCAACGTCAAACTCCGTAAGCCGAGCGCCCATGGGGAGAAGGAACGCCTCGGTTTCACCAACCGTCTCCCCCGTGGCGGCAATGGTGCTGGCGCGCTTCAAGCCTGGCGCCTGCGGGAAGGTGAAGCGCATGGTGTCGGGGAGCGTTACACGCAGGGTATAGTTCCCGGGGGGAAGCGCGGAAAAGAGGAAGTGCCCGGCATCGTCCGTTTCGGTTGTTCGATAGGCCGCGCCATCCCGAAGCAGGGTGACCGAAAGGCTATGCAGCGGCGGGTCGCCCTGGCTGAAAGCGCCGCTATTCGCAAGATCCTGCCAGACATCGCCGGCGATAACGCCTGTTTGATACGCGCCCGCGTCCACCAAAATCGTTTCGCCCATGGGCAGGTACAGCGTGGCTGTGTCCGCCGTGGATCCGGCTGTCTCCCGCACGTTGCTGCTAAAGGACGGCGCGTCGTCCTGGTTGCGGGTGAAATAATACCCTTCTTTCAGCGTGAAGCGGACAATATAGCGGCCCGCGAACAGGCTGTCAAAGGCATAAGCGCCGTCCTTTCCAGCCTGCGCCTGCCGCAGAATGGTCCCGGTGAAGGGATCCACGAGCGA
>JGI20171J29575_12612385_pt1 | contig 14768 bp, 10 predicted proteins | sample TergutNc150P4_FD_29575 | JGI IMG/M metagenome (IMG submission 29575)
CCGTTTCGCGGCGGGAGCCGCGGGCGCGGGCGGGACCAGGCATTTTTTGCCGAATCCAATCAGGTCGTCCCTGCCGGCAAGGCTCAAAGCTTCCCGCACCAGCGCGCGGTTTTGCGGCCGCCGATACTGCAGCAGGGCGCGCTGGAGCGCCTTCTCACGCGGCAAAACCGGCACGTGTACAGGCCTCATCGTGCGGGGATCCAGGCCGGTATAAAACATGCAGGTGGATAACGTGCCCGGCGTAGGGTAGAAATCCTGTACCTGTTCAGGCTGCTGGCGCGTGTCGCGCAGATACTCGGCAAGCTCCACAGCGGCCGGCAAATCGCTGCCCGGGTGGCCGCTCATCAGATATGGCTGGACAAACTGCCTCAGGCCCAGCTGTGCGTTCGTCGCGTCAAATTTCTGTACAAACCGCTCGTATACCTCATGATCCGGCTTGCCCATCAGCGCCAGCACTTTGCCAGACACATGTTCCGGCGCGACCTTCAGCCGTCCGCTGACGTGATGAGCGCATAGCTCCCTCAGAAAAGGGCTGCCCGCATCGGCTAAAATGTAGTCAAACCGAAGTCCGGAGCGGATAAAGACCTTCTTCACGCCCGGCAGCGCCCGTACGCGCCGCAAAATCTCAATGAATTCGCCGTGATCCGGCCGCATGTGCTTACAGGGGCGCGGGTATAAGCATTGCCTGTCTAAGCACGCGCCTTCTTTGCGCTGTTTCGCGCAGGCCGGGGCGCGGAAGTTGGCCGTGGGCCCGCCGATATCATGGATATAGCCCTTAAACCCCGGCAGGCCTACAAGCAGCCTGGCCTCCTCGGCAATCGAGTCCGGGCTCCGCGAGGTGACGACACGGCCTTGATGAAAGTGTAAGCTGCAGAAACCGCACCCTCCAAAGCAGCCCCGCGTCCCCGTGATGGAGAACTTGACCTCCTCCAGCGCGGGAACGCCGCCCGCCGCGTCATAGCTTGGATGCCACGCGCGCGCGTATGGCAAGGCGTACACGCGGTCCATGGCCGCACGGGAAAGCGGCATGGCCGGCGGGTTCTGGCAGAGATAGCGCGTGCCTGCCGCCTGCGCGAGGGGCTTGCCGCGCACAGGGTCTTGCGCTTTGTATTGCGCGAGGAACGCGCGGGCATACGCGCGCTTGTCCCCAGAAACGGCCTCAAAGGAAGGAAGTTCCTCAAACCCTTCGGGCTTCTCCGGCCGCATCCAGCAAGCGCCGGCCACGGAAGTGATTCCCTCCTGAAGCGCGCCCCGCGCGAGCAGGCGGGCGACCTCCACGATGGATTTTTCGCCCATGCCGTACAAAAGAACGTCCGCGCCGCTGTCGTCCAAGATGGAACGCCGGACGCGGTCTTCCCAATAATCATAGTGCGCGAAACGGCGAAGCGACGCCTCCACCCCGCCGATGACGATTGGCACGTCTCTATACGCCTCGCGAATGCGGTTGCAATAGACGATGGTGGCGCGGTCTGGCCTGTGGCCGCGCTGGCCGCCGGGTGAATAGGCATCCTCCCCGCGCGGCTTTTTGGCCGCGGTGTAGTGGTTCACCATGCTGTCCAAGACCCCGGCGCTGACGAGAAAAGCCAGCTTTGGCCGGCCAAAGCGTGTAAAATCCTCCGCGTTTCGCCAATCGGGCTGGGGCAGCACGGCGACGCGGAAACCCTCCCGCTCCAGCACGCGCGTAAGGATCGCGCAGCCGAAGGAAGGATGATCCACATACGCGTCGCCGCTGACGAACACAAAATCCAGCTCATCCCACCCGCGTGACAGCGCTTCTTCGCGGGTAACCGGTAAAAAAGAACTCATGCCCCTATGATAGCATGGACGCTTCAGCTTTTCAACGCGAAAACAACCCCGGGGTGTGGAAATCAACCAACAGAGATTCCATAAGCAATTTTTTGATAAAGATCTATCGGAAACCTATACTCTACTATTATGTCAGTTTTCTTATCCCATTCAATCTGCCTAAGAACCATATCTCCACCCGCACACCACATCCCCAGGCTCATTCCCGAATGGAAGATGATTCTTTTCGGCTGTTGTAATCTGCTCCGCGAAAAGATATAGTAACTAAAAATACAAAATAGCGTGGGAGGTTCACCATGATCCATCATGTCGCCCTATATGTTTCCGATATTGAAAAAATGAAAAATTTTTATGTAAAATATTTTAACGGCACCTCCAATGAAATTTACCACAACCCCCAAAATGAATTTTATTCTTATTTTATCACCTTCGAAGATGGCGCCAAGCTGGAACTGATGCAAAATGGAGCGGTGACCCGAAGCCATAATGAAGTGGAGCAAGCGTATTTAGGATTGGTCCATTTGGCTTTTTCCGTTGGAAGCGCGGAGAAAGTGAACACCCTTACACAGCAGCTCGTAAAGGATGGTTATATCAAAGGCGGCGGGCCGAGGACAACGGGTGACGGTTACTATGAGAGTCTGATTTTTGACCCGGAGTTGAATCGGGTGGAAATTACAATTTAAATGAAGAAGTAAGGATTCCTTCCGGAATCCTTCGATGGCGCGCTATCTTCGAATGCGTGCCCCGTCTTAAAATTCCGCGGAATTTCAGAGGACGGCGTTCCTCCTCCTCGCAACCGCATGAACCGTAGTTCATGCGGTTGTGCATTCATGCAAATTACCCGCCATACACTCAAGCAGCGGGGAGGGATGGGCATGAAGCGCAAACGCGCGCTGCGGCAGGTGGTGCAGGCGGCGGGCATTCCCGAGGATATTGTGCTGGGCATGCCGCGCGTGCTGCTGCGCGGGGACAGCGTGCTGCTGCTGGAAAACCATAGGGGTGTTGTGGAATACGGGCCGGAGCGCCTTCGGGTGAGCACGGCGCTGGGCATGCTGGTCATTGTCGGGAAGGGCCTCACGCTTTCCACCCTGGGCGAGGAAGATTTGATGCTGACGGGCGCCATCCAAAGCGTCACGTTCGGGGAGGGGGGAAGAAAAATTGGGCTGGTATGAGTTTAAGGCCGAGGGCCTTTCGCTGGAAAGGTTTCTCAATCAGTGCAGCCAGCAAGGGATTCGGCTGCGCCGCGTGCGAAAGCAGAACGCGCGGGTGGTGACGGGCAGCGTAGCCGCGGCGGATCTCCTGGCGCTGAAAACGCTGGCGGAATCACGCGGCTGGCGGCTGACGGTGCTAGGAGCGCACGGCATGGTGCGCGTCAGGGATTTGATCCGGCAGCGCGTGGTGCTCGCGGCCGGGGCGCTGGTTTTCCTTGCGCTGTGCTGGGGGATTTTGTCATGCGTTTGGTTTATTGACGTGCGCGGCGCGGGGCCGTACACGGGTGAGATTCAGCGTATCCTGAAGGAGCACGACGTGCGCGTCGGCCGGTTAGGGTTTTTATTGAATTTGGACAACCTGAAAGAGGATATGCAGCGGCAGCTCACGGGCCTTGCCTGGGTGGGCGTGAGCAAAAACGGCGTCAGGCTGACCGTAAGCTGCGTTCAGGCGGAACGGGGCCATGTGACGGAGCGGGCCGCGGGCGATCTGGTGGCCGCGCGGGACGGCGTGATTTACGCGATGACAGTGCGCGCGGGCACGCCGGCGGTCAAGGTGGGAGACGCCGTGCGCAAGGGGCAGGTGCTGGTGCGCGGGCAGGAGCGCGCGTGGAACGGCGCTGTCAATGCCATAAACGCGGACGCCGGCGTGGAAGCGCGCGTGTGGTACACGGCGGACGCCATGGTCTCCAGCGTGCTGGTGGAGAGCAAACCAACGGGCGATACGTATACGCGCCGGACGCTTTGCACGCCTTTTTGCGAGTACGCTCTGGAGGATCCGCCGGAATATGAGACATTTGACGTGGTGGTGGACAGGCTGGCGATCGGAGGCTCCTTCCCGGTATGGCTTACGCTGGAGCGGTATGAGGCGGTCGTACGGCACGAAATCAGCCGCGATGAAAACGAGGTGCGCGAGGAGGCCGCCGTGGCCGCCTATCGGCTTGCGCAGGAAAAAATTCCGTATGGTGTTAGGGTTGTTGACAAATGGGTAGAGTATAGTATGATTAAAGACGGAAGGGTTCGCGCGACGGCTGTTTTGGAGACCATTGAGAATATCACGGCTGTTCCCAGGTAGCCGGGCCGGCTGCCGGATACGCAGATGAAATGGAGGAACATCTTTGGCGCAAAAGCAAATGAAGATGACCGTTACGTCCATGGAGGATTATATTTCCCTCTTTGGCGTCGGCGATGAAAACGTCAATATCCTCATGCAGGAAACAGGGGCGGATATTGCCATGCGGGGAGATGAGCTTACCTTTACCGGCGATGAATCGCAAGTCGGCTTGGCCGTATCGGTGACGGAAAAGCTGCTGGACATGCTCAAGCGGCGCGAGCAGGTAGACCGCTCACGCATCCGGTACGCGGTGGAGCTCGCGCGCGCGGGGAACGTCGAGAGCATTGAGGAGATCATGCGCGACGTAATCGCTGTTACCCACAAAGGCAAGCAGATCAAATCAAAGACCCTGGGACAAAAGCGCTATGTGGAGCTTATGCGCAGGAACCTGCTGACCTTCTCGGTCGGCCCCGCCGGCACGGGGAAAACCTATCTGGCCATGGCCATGGCGGTCATGGCGCTGAAGAATAAAGAGGTGGAGCGCATCATTCTCACAAGGCCGGCGGTGGAGGCGGGCGAAAAGCTTGGTTTTCTGCCAGGCGACCTCGCGCAGAAAGTGGATCCGTACCTGCGGCCTCTGTATGACGCGATGTACGATATCATGGGCACGGAGGCGTACCAGAAGCTGGCGGAGCGCGGCGCGGTGGAGGTCGCCCCGCTGGCCTATATGCGCGGCCGCACGCTGGCCGATTCGTTTGTCATCCTTGACGAGGCGCAGAACACCACCAGCGAGCAGATGAAGATGTTTCTCACGCGTATGGGCTTTGGCTCACGCGTCGTCGTTACGGGCGATGTAACGCAAATTGACCTGCCGGCCGGCAAACGATCCGGTCTGAAAGAGGCTATTGAAGTGCTTTCGGATGTGCCGGGCATCGGCATCGCGCAGCTTACGCACCGCGACGTGGTGCGGCACGAGTTGGTGCAGGCGATTGTAAAGGCGTATGAAAAGAAAGAGCATTCTCGAAGGAGAGGATGAAGCGCAGCATGGCACAAAAGCCCGAGAAACCCGCGCACGGCGCCGGCGCTGAAAAACGCAGGCAGCGATGGCTGAACCTGTTTGTTTTGGTGGCTTGCTATGTGGTGCTGACCCTTGGCATGCTGCTGGCCACCTCGCCGGAGCGGTATAATTTGGCGGTAGGCGATATCGCGCCGCAGACGATCACGGCGACAAAGGATGTCGTGGACGAGGTGACGACGGAAATGCGGCGCGAGCGCGCGGTTGACGCGGTGCTGCCTTCCTATAAGGAAGATGAGACGGCCTTTGAGCGCGTGGTGGAGCGCTTTGACGCGATCATGGCGGAGTTTGAGGCTGTCCGCGCCTTTGGCGAAGGGCTCCGCCTTGGAACTGTTCCCACGGCGTCCGGCGCGGAATACACCTTTACCGGCACCTTTGCGCCCGAGGATCTGAGCCATGCCAAATCGCTGTGCATGATGATGAGCCTGACGGACTGGCAGATCACGATTCTGATGAAGCAAAGCTCCGGTGATCTTGTCAGCGTCCGCAAAAACACGGTAAACAGCATCAAAAAGCAGATGGAATCCACCATCCGCGAGGGCCAGCTGGAGGCGGCGATCGCCAGCATCCAGCGGGATCTGCAGGAGAACATCTCCTCCGACCTTTGCTTTAACGTGGCCATCCCCGCGGTGCGCGTTTGCCTGGTGCCCAATATGATCATCGATCAGGAGGCCACGGAGCTAAACCGCGCGGCGGCGCGCCATGAGGTAGATCCGTCCATCTACAAAAGCGGCCAAAATATCGTCGTGGCGGGAGAGCGCGTGACCTCCGCGCAGCTCGCCGTGCTGGAGAGTCTGGGGCTTTTGGAGGGGAACCGGCTTGACGTCATGATGATGGCGGGCGTGATCATGCTGGGCCTTTTGGCCATACTCGCGCTGACGTTCCATGCCGTCCAATTTGAGGCGGCGGCAATGGCTCGCCTGAAAAACGTGCTCATGCTGGCGGTCATTTTCGCCGTGACCATGCTGCTCAGTGTGCTGGCCGCCGGCATTCATCCGCACCTGGCCCCTGTTTCCATGGTCGCTTTGCTGGTGGGGTGCCTGATTTCGCCTAGCCTGGCGCTGACGGCCAACATGCTGGCGCTCATTCTGGTGGGCGTGCTCATCAATTCTTCCAGCACCACGTTCACGCAGCAGATGCTAAGCATGATCGTGGCGGGAAGCCTCAGCGCTCCGCTGGGCGTTTACATGCTTCGCGGCAAGCAGCAGCGCGCGATGATTTTGCTGGCAGGGCTTTCCATGGCGCTGTTTAACCTGTTCGCCATGATTGCCATTGGCCTTTTGACAAACAACGCGCTGCAAACGATCCTCAGCAACGCGGTCTGGTCCGCGGGGGGCTATGTGCTGGCGGCGGTGCTTTGCATGGGGATGCAACCCCTTTTGGAGTGGCTGTTTAACCTGGTCACGCCCTATAAGCTGCTGGAACTCGCCAACCCCAACCAGCCTTTGCTGCGCCGCCTGCTGGTGGAAACGCCGGGCACCTACCATCACTCGATTCTGGTGGCGAATCTGGCGGAGGCGGCGGCGGAGGCGATTGGCGCCGATCCGCTGCTCACGCGCATCGGCGCGTATTATCACGATATCGGAAAGCTCAAGCGGCCGCAGTATTTCAAGGAAAACCAGATGGCCGGCAACCCGCACGACAGAACGGATCCCCGCGTGTCCGCGGCGATCATTGCCGAGCACGTGACGGACGGCATCCTGATCGCGCGGCAAAACCGCCTGCCCGAGGTGGTGATTGATTTTATCGCCGAGCATCACGGCGATACGCTGATCGCTTATTTCCTGCACAAGATGCGCAGCATGGAGGGCGGGGAAAAGGCGCAAACGGAGGACTTCCGCTACGCCGGGCCAAAGCCCAGGACGGCGGAAACAGCTATTTTGATGCTGGCGGACACGGTAGAGGCGGCGGTCCGCGCGGGCGGGGATCAAGCGCCGGAGGATATTGAGGAGCATATCCGCCAGCTTGTGAAGGAAAAAATCGACTCAGGCCAGCTGAACGACTCGCCGCTTCGGTTCGCGGATGTGCAAAAGATCATCCACGCCTTCACGCTGGTGCTGACCGGCATTTACCACAAGCGGATCGAGTATCCCAAGCTGGGCCAGGCGGCCGCGCTTCCGCCGGTACGGCAGGAGAAGATGAAGATCGCCGAACCCGTCACACCTGCGCGTATGGAGCCGGAAGGAGAATCGGATGCGTCTGGAGACCACGATTGAGGCGGGCGGAAGAGGCGCGCCGGGCTATATGCACGAACTGCTGTCAGAGCTTGGGGACGCGGCCCTGGCTGCCGAGGGGCTTGCGGGGCAATATGGGGTGTTCCTTTTGCTGACGGACGACAAGGGTATTCGCGCGATCAACCGGCGGGCGCGCGGGCTGGACAGGGCGACGGACGTGCTGTCATTCCCCAGCGTTCGGTACAAGGCGGGCACGGCGCGGGACAACAGCGCGCAGCTCCGGCGGGAATATGACCCTCAGACGCGCTGTGTTCATTTGGGCGACGTGGTCCTGTCCGTTGACCGTGCGCTGGAGCAGGCGGCGGCGTTTGGCCACTCGCTGGCACGGGAAATGGGGTTTTTGTTTGTGCATGGGTTGCTCCACCTGCTGGGATATGACCATGAGGAGGCGGCCCAAGGTAATATCATGCGAGGGATGGAGGAGGATATTATGAACAGAGTGGGGCTTGACCGTACGCTTACGGATGATGATTTTACGCTGGTCAGCACCGCGCGAAAGGCGATGGAGCTGGCATACGCGCCCTATTCACACTACAGGGTGGGCGCTTGCGTGCGCGCGGCGGATGGCCGGTTGTTCAAGGGCTGCAATGTGGAAAACGCAAGCTTTGGACTGTCGATCTGCGCGGAGCGGAACGCCATGACCACCGCGGTGGCCGAGGGGGCCACCGCCTTTACTGCCATTGCTATCGCGGCGGAGGGCGCCATGCCGTCCCCCTGCGGCGCGTGCAGGCAATTCATGCGGGAATTTGCCAGGGACATGAGGGTGATTTTGGTGAATGGAGAAAGTATACAGGAAACGACGCTTTCCAGACTTCTGCCGGATAGCTTTGGGCCGGAGGCTTTGGGGAAAGAAAGCTAAAGGGTGGCATGGTGATGAAAAGATTGACAAAGCACTGGGGAATGGCGGCGCTGTGCGCCTGCCTGACGGTGATTTTTTGGGGCTTTGTGCTTGCATGCGCCGCTGCCGAAGAGGCGGAGGAGCGGTTGGACGCCAGCGGACAGTGGAGGTATCTGCTGACGGATGACGGCGCGGTGGTTACGGAGTATGTATCTGAAAGACCAGTCAGAAAACTGGTGATTCCCAAACAACTGGATGGGCATGTCGTGACAGGTATTGCATTTAATTTGTATTGGGACATAACCAGCGTGACCATCCCGGATAGTGTGACGAGCATCGGTGACAACGCGTTCGTATATTGCAAGCTAGCCCGCGTAGCCATCCCACCCAAGGTGACGCACATTGGCGTGAATCCATTTTGGGGCTGTCCTTTGGTGTCCATTAGCGTCTCTTCTGGCAATGCGGTATATTCTGCCATTGATGGCGTTCTTTTCGATACGCGGCAGAAAAAGCTTGTATCCTATCCAAGCGCAAAGAAAGGCGCGTATACGATTCCTGACGGCGTTTTGCTTATCGGCGATCGCGCGTTTTCTGCGTGTAAAGGCTTAACCAGCGTGACCATCCCGGATAGTGTGACCGGCATTGGTGATGGTGCGTTCTCTTCGTGCGAAGGCTTAACCAGCGTAAGCATCCCGGGCAGCGTGGCAAGTATCGGCGATAAAGCATTTTACTCGTGCGAAAACATAACCAGCGTAACCCTATCAGACGGGTTGATGAGCATCGGAAGCCAAGCGTTTGCAAATTGCACGGAATTGGCCAATGTGAACATCCCTGACAGCGTGACAAGCGTCGTTGGAAATCCATTTGACAGTTGCCCCTTGGTGTCTATTGATATTTTCCCCAGCAATTCGATATATGAGGTCATTGACGGCGTTCTCTTTGATATGCGACAGAAATCGTTGGTGTCCTGTCCTGACACAAAAAAAGGCGAGTATGTGATCCCTGATTGGGTTTTGTTCATCGGCGACCGTGCGTTCTTCTCGTGCAAAAATTTGACCAGCGTGACCATTCCAGACAGCGTGACGGGCATAGGCGGCTTTGCGTTTAGCGGTTGTATGCGCTTGGCCGGCATATTGATCCCGGACAGCGTGACGAGCATGGGCAGCTATGTGTTCAACAACTGTACAAGCTTGACCAGCGTGACTATTCCGGGCAGCGTGACGAGCATGGGTGACCATGTGTTCAACAACTGTACAAGCTTGACCAGCGTGATCCTCTCGGATGGCGTAACGAGCATAGGCGATGACACATTCGCCTCGTGCGAAAGCTTGACCAGCGTAACGATTCCAGATAGTGTGACAGGCATAGATGAAGGCGCGTTTTCATTTTGCAAAAGCTTGCCCAGTGTGACTATCCCGGCTAGCGTAACGAGCATAGGCGACGACGCGTTCTATGGGTGTAAGGAATTAACCGGCATAGTTATTCCAAGCAGCGTGATGCGTATCGGGCAGAATCCGTTTATAGATTGCCCGCTGACATCCATAGAGGTTTCTCCCGGCAATGCGGTATATGCCGCTATGGATGGCGTTCTTTTCGACATGCGGCAGAAAATGCTGGTATCCTATCCCAGCGAGAAAAAAGGCGATTATGCGATTCCTGATGGAATGTTGAAACTCGGTAACTTTGCATTCTACAAGTGCAAAGGCTTGACCGGCGTGACCCTCCCGGATAGTGTAACGAGCATCGGACAGACCGCGTTTGGGGGTTGCACCAGCTTAACCAGCGTATCCATCCCCAATAGTGTAACGAGTATCGGGCAGGCCTCGTTCATCCAATGTGAAGGGTTGACTGACCTAATCATTCCAGATAGCGTTACGAGCATTGGAATATATGCTTTTGACGACTGCCCCAATCTACTTCTGTGCGTGGTGAAAAACAGCGTCGCCGCGCGATACGCAAAGGAAAGGAATATTCCTTGCTTGTTATTAGGTAGCTTCTAACGGCTGGAGATTGATAATCCACGAAACAGACAAGGAGTGCATCAAAATAAGCGCCATTTCGACACCCGCAACCCCCCCGCCTTTCTGCTCAGGCTTCGTCGCTATCATCGGCCGGCCCAATGTGGGCAAGTCCACGCTCATGAACGCCCTCATCGGCGAAAAGGTAGCGATCGTCTCCAATAAACCCCAAACCACGCGCAGCCGCATCATGGGCATCGCGGGGGGGGAAGGCTGGCAGATCGTCTTCTTGGACACCCCCGGCCTGCACAACCCGCGCACGAAGCTGGGCAAGTACATGGTCAAGTCCGCAAACGACGCGCTGGACGGCATTGACGCGCTGGTCGTGATGGTGGACGCGGGATCCGTAGGCCATCAGGATCGCGCGATTGTCACCCAGATGGCGGAGCGCAAGGTGCCCAAAGCGCTTGTGATCAACAAGATCGACAGCATCCAAAGGGACGCGCTCGCTCCTCTGCTGCAAACCTTCTCGGACGCGCCGTACGATTCGATCATCCCCGTCAGCGCCCGGCGCGGGGACAACATGGACACGCTGCAAAAGCTGCTGATCGGCTTCCTGCCCGAGGGCCCGCGTTATTTTCCGGAGGACATGGTGACAGACCAGCCCGAGCGGTTGATCTGCGCGGAGATCATCCGCGAGAAGGCGCTGCGGAACCTCATGGAGGAGGTGCCCCACGGTATCGGCGTGGAGATGCAGGCGATCGAAAAACTATCAGATACTCTGACGGAGATTCACGCGACGATCTACTGCGAGAAACCATCGCACAAGGGCATCATCATCGGCAAGCAGGGCGCGATGCTCGGCAAAATCGGAACCGAGGCGCGGCTGGACATTGAGCGCCTGCTGGGTACGCACGTTTCCCTTAAGCTCTGGGTTAAGGTGCGCGAGGACTGGCGCAACCGCAAGGACGATTTGCGCACGCTGGGGTATGAGTAGCGTTAAGACGGACGGCATCGTGCTGCGGTACGCCAACTATGGCGAGAGTGACCGCATGCTGACCCTGCTCACGCCCGCGATGGGCCTGGTGTCGGTCAGCGCGCGGGGATGCCGCAAGGCTACGAGCCGGAGACTGACAGCTACGGAGCTGTTTGCCGCCGGGGAATATTTGCTTTGCCAAAAGGGCGAGCGCTATACGCTGACCTCCTTTCAGCTCGGCGAGAGCTATTACCCCATTCGAGAGGATGTGGACAAGCTCAGCCACGGGGTGTATTGGCTCAACCTCTGCGAGGCCGCCAGCCAGCCGGGCGAGGAATGCGGCCGGCTGTTTAAGATGTTGCTGCTTTCCCTTGCCGTGCTCGCGTATGGTAACCTTTCGTGCCGGCCGCTTACGGCGGTTTTTCTCGCGCAGTTTGCGATGCTGCAGGGCTTTGCGCCGATGCTGGGAAGCTGCATCCACTGCGGCCGCGAGCCGGCCGCGCCGATGCGCTTTGACGTGGAGGGCGGGGGCGTTTGTTGCGCCGCATGCGCGGGCCATGGCCTGCCGATGACGGAAGCGGACCTTGCCTGGCTTCGCGAGGCGCAGGCGCATGGCGCGTTCGTGCTGGCGGGCAGGCGAGAATTTCCAGAGGCGGACCCGCAAGCGGCGGAAGCGCCATTTGCCATACTTCGCGCCCATGTGGAGTATCGGATCGAAAAACATATGGCTTCCAGTAAGTTTTTGTAAAAGTATATATCGCAATTTTGTAAATTATTTTACACGAACGCTTGTTCTTTTTCTTTTCCTGTGCTATACTGTATGGGTCACAGACCTTATCGGGAGGGCATATGGACAAATTTGTGTTGCGCGCGCCATTTGTCGCGCAGGGGGATCAGCCGCGGGCGATTGACGGGCTGGCGCGGGGCATTGAGCGGGGTATGACGGATCAGGTATTGCTGGGCGTGACCGGCTCCGGCAAGACGTATACCATGGCAAGCGTGATTGAGCGCGTCCAGCGGCCCACGCTGGTGATCGCGCACAATAAGACGCTGGCCGCGCAGCTATGCGGCGAGTTTCGCGAGTTTTTTCCCGATAGCGCGGTAGAGTATTTTGTCAGCTATTATGACTACTATCAGCCGGAGGCGTATATCGCCTCATCGGATACCTATATTGAAAAAGACGCCTCCATCAACGACGAAATTGACCGCCTGCGCCACAGCGCCACGGCGGCGCTTCGCGAGCGGCGGGACGTGATCGTCGTGGCATCCGTGTCGTGCATCTACTCCATGGGCGACCCGAGCGAGTACGAGGGCATGATGGTATCGCTCCGCCCCGGCATGCGGATGGACCGCGATACGCTCCTGCGGAAGCTCGTGGATATCCAATACGCCCGCAACGACTTTGAGTTTGAGCGCGGCAGCTTCCGCGTGCGGGGGGATACGGTGGAGATCATCCCCGCCTCGCAGCATGACCGCGCGGTGCGCGTGGAGTTCTTTGGCGACGAGATTGACCGCATATCAAACGTGGACGCGACCACGGGCAATCCTGTGGCTGCAATCAAGCACGTGGCCGTCTTTCCAGCGTCCCACTACGCCACCTCGCGCGAGCATGTGGATGCGGCCATCGAGCAAATTGAGCGGGACCTCACCCTGCGCGTGGACGAGCTCAAAGCGGAGGACCATTTGCTGGAGGCGCAGCGCCTGCAGCAGCGCACGCAGTATGACATTGAGATGCTGCGCGAGATCGGCTTCTGCTCCGGCATTGAGAACTACAGCCGGTATTTCGACGGCCGTGTGCCAGGCGAGGCGCCTTATACGCTGCTGGATTACTTCCCAAAGGATTTCATCTGCTTCATCGACGAAGCGCACGTGACGGTGCCCCAGGTGCGCGCCATGTTCAACGGAGACCGCGCGCGCAAGGAAGCGCTGGTGGAGTATGGCTTCCGCCTGCCCTCGGCGTTTGACAACCGGCCCCTGCGCTTTGAAGAATTTGAAAAGCGCGTCCCCCAAACGGTCTATGTCAGCGCCACGCCGGGGCCGTATGAGATGGAGCGCACACAAAACACCGTGGAGCAGATCATCCGCCCCACGGGCCTGATTGACCCGGAGATCGTCCTCAGGCCAGCCACCGGCCAGGTGGATGACCTGGTCGGCGAGATCAACCGGGTGGTGGCGGGCGGTCACCGCGTGCTGGTCACCACGCTGACCAAGAAAATGGCCGAGAGCCTGACGGATTACCTCAAAGAAATGGAGATTCGCGTGCGATACCTGCACTCGGACATCAAAACGCTGGAGCGGAGTGAGCTCCTGCGCGGCCTCCGCCTGGGCCACTACGACGTGCTGGTGGGCATCAACCTCCTGCGCGAGGGCCTTGATCTGCCCGAGGTAGCCTTGGTGGCCATTCTGGACGCGGACAAGGAGGGTTTCCTGCGCTCCGAAACCTCCCTCATTCAAACCGTGGGCCGCGCCGCGCGCAACGCGGAAGGCCGCGTCATCATGTACGCCGACCAGATGACCGAGAGCATGGAACGCGCCATCCTGGAGACGAACCGCCGCCGTGCGCTGCAAAAGGCATATAATGACGCGAACGGCATCACGCCGGAATCCATCCACAAGACGGTGCAGGCGCTGCTGCAGATTACGGAACAAGCGGAAAAGCAAGCCGGTGCGGCCATGAGCGAGGAGGAACTGCAAGCGATGGTCCGCTCTTTGGAGGAGGGCATGCTCGCCGCCGCGCAGAACCTCGATTTCGAGCGCGCGGCCAGCCTGCGCGACCAGCTTTTCTCCCTGCGCGGGGAGAAGAGAATCGCCGAGGAGACGCCGCAGCCCAAGGGACGGAAGCGCCCGAAAAAGAGAAGGGTATAGGGAGCAGCGCCCCCTTGCCCCTCTCCCCTCCCTCGCAATGAAAATGATGAAAGAACCGGAGGAACCCCCCTTGAAGGACAAGCTGATTATCAAAGGCGCCCGGGAGCACAACCTCAAAAATTTAAACCTGGAGATCCCGCGGGATAAGCTCGTGGTCTTTACGGGCCTGTCGGGCAGCGGCAAATCGTCCCTGGCGTTTGACACCATCTATGCGGAGGGGCAGCGGCGGTATGTGGAATCGCTCTCGGCATACGCGCGCCAGTTCTTGGGGCAAATGGAAAAGCCGGACGTAGACGCCATCGAAGGCCTGTCCCCGGCGATTTCCATTGACCAGAAGACGACCAGCCGGAACCCCCGCTCCACCGTGGGCACAGTGACGGAGATTCACGACTACCTGCGCCTCCTGTACGCGCGCGTCGGCATACCGCACTGCCCCAAGTGCGGCAAGGAAATCCGCCAGCAGACGATCGACCAGATGGTGGACCGTATCCTCGCCCTGCCGGAGCGGACGCGCCTGACCATCATGGCGCCGGTGGTGCGCAGCCGCAAGGGCGAGTATTCAAAGATGGTTGAGGAACTGCAAAAGCAGGGCTTCGTGCGTGTGCGCATCGATGGGGAGATGTATGAGACGAGTGACCCGCCGAAGCTGAACAAGCAGAAGAAGCATACGATCGAGGTCGTGGTGGACCGCCTGTTCGCCAGGGCGGACGCGGCCTCGCGCCTGGCGGATTCGCTGGAGACAGCCGTGAACCAA
>JGI20171J29575_12612384_pt1 | contig 14764 bp, 13 predicted proteins | sample TergutNc150P4_FD_29575 | JGI IMG/M metagenome (IMG submission 29575)
CCCGCCGCTCGGCCCGGCCTCAAATGCCGATTGCGCGCAATGAGCATTTGAGGCCGCGCGTCCGTGCCGGCCGCTTGCTTAAGAGGCACCTGTCACATCCGTCATATATTCGCGCAATGCCCTTCCCAGCACCATATCAAGCAAAGACGCATTTTCCCGATTGTGCGCGCGGATCGAACTATAGATTTTCAGCTTTGGCTCCGTACCAGAGGGACGAACAACAAGGGAGCAGTTATTTTCCAAGATAAACTTCAGCATGTCAGACCTGGGCAAGCCGTCTAAACCCTGGGCATAGTCCAGACATTGCAGCACCTGAAGGGAATCAAACGATTTTACCCCGTTCCGCAAGCCTTGCATAATCTGTTGCATCTTGATAAATCCATCGGCACCATCAAACGCATACGAGTATAACGTATGCAGGCAATACCCATACGCACGGTATAATTCTTCCAGTTTTTCAAGCAAGCTAATGTTTTGCGCTTGATAAAACGCGAACATTTCACAAATCAGCAGCGCGCCGTTGACCCCGTCTTTGTCCCGGACGTATGGGCCGCTCAAATAGCCGCAGCTCTCTTCAAAGCCGAAAATAAAGTCCCGCACGCGCCCTGCCTGTTCAAGAAGACCAATCTGTTCCCCGATAAATTTGAAGCCGGTCAGCACATTGATTGTTTTGACACCATAGTTTGCCGCAATTCGCTCCGCCATATCGGCGGTTACAACGGTTTTAATCATCACGGGATTGGCGGGCATGGTTCCCCTCGCCTGATGCCGGGCGCAGATATAGTCCAACAGCAGCATGCCGGTTTCATGACCCGTTAGCACCGTATACTCCTCGCCATTTCCCACCGCGACACCCACCCGGTCACAATCGGGGTCAGTCGCCAGCAGCAGGCCCGCGTGGTTCGCCCGCGCATAGTCTATTCCCAATGCCAAGGTCTCACGCAGTTCGGGATTGGGGCAGGGGCAGGTGGGAAAGGCGCCGTCCGGCTGTTCCTGCTCCCTGACGACAGCGACACGCGTGTAACCGGATTCGCGGAGCGTGCGCAGGACGGGTTTGAGACCAGCGCCGTGTAACGGCGTATATACAATGGCGGCATTTTTGTCAGCCCGTACGTCGGCGGAGAGCATGGACTGTCCCTTGACGGCCTCCACATACGCTGTGTACAGGGTGTCGGGAATGCCGTTGATAAGGCGCTGCTGAATCCCTTCAGTATACGAGCATCGCTTGACATCAGCAAAAATATCCAGCCGCTCGATTTCCGTCAGAATCTGGGCGGCGGCATCCGTTGTAATCTGGCAGCCATCCCTGCCGTAGACTTTATACCCGTTGTATGCGGCCGGGTTATGGGAGGCCGTTATCATAATGCCGGCAGCGCAATGCAGCTGACGGACGGCGAAGGATAGGCAAGGCGTGGGCATGAGTTCATTGAAAATAAATACGGTAATTCCATTCGCCGCGAAAACGCCTGCCGCCACCTCGGCGAACCAATCGGATTTTACCCTCGAATCATAGCCAATGGCGACAGCCCGCGCGGAGCGCGCAAAAGCCGCGGTGATATAATTCGCCAACCCTTGTGAAGCCTTCGCCACGGTATACAGGTTCATTCGATTTGAACCCGCGCCCATCACGCCCCGCAGGCCGCCGGTTCCAAATTCCAGATTACGGTAAAACGCGTCCGCTATTAACGTCTCGTTTCCGGCCATTTGCTTGAGCTCCGCCGCTATATCGCAATCTTCCGTGGCTTTATTCAGCCACAAATCGTATTGCGCCATCCATTGCCGCATCTTCATCTACAGAAACCTTTCGAATGTTTTTGTACCGTTTCGATAGGCTAGCGTTCCACTCTGCCAGCGCCTTGGAGGAAGTCCCTGTAGGCCAGGCGAATGCCCTCCTCGAGCTCGGTTTTGTAGCGCCACCCCAATTTTGCCAGTTTGCGCACATCCAGCAGTTTCCGGGGTGTGCCATCAGGCTTGCTGGCGTCAAAGTCGATTTCACCTTCAAAACCCACAACTTTCTTGATCAGCTCCGCCAGTTCGCCAATTGTTACCTCCTTACCAGTGCCCACATTGACGGTTTCGTTGCCTAGATCAGACTGACCATAGTTCTGCATCAGGAATATACAGGCACTCGCCAAATCATCCACGTACAGGAACTCACGCAGCGGTTTTCCCGTCCCCCATACGGTCACCTTTTTCGCGTCCCTATCCTTCGCCTCATGGAAACGGCGAATCAACGCGGGAAGCACATGGCTGTGCTGAGGATGATAGTTGTCGTTGGGCCCATACAGATTGGCGGGCATCACGCTGATGTAGTCCGTTCCGTATTGTGTGTTCAGGCAGCAGCAGTATTTGAGACCGCTGATTTTCGCCAATGCATACGCCTCGTTCGTCTTCTCCAGTTCGCCGGTGAGCAGACAACGCTCCGGCATGGGCTGTGGCGCCATGCGTGGATATATACAGGAACTGCCTAAGAGCATCAACTTTTTGACGCCGGTTTTCTCCGCCTCGTGGATCACGTTCATCTGTATCATCATGTTATCATACATAAAATCCGCGGGATAGGCGCTATTGGCAATGATACCACCCACCTTTGCCGCGCAAAGGAAAACATACTCTGGCATTTCATCGGCAAAAAAGCGTTCAACGTGCTCCTGGCGGCGCAAATCCAACTCTTTTGAGGCGCGCTTGATGATTTTGGCGTATTCTTTTGCCTCCAGCGCCCGAACAATCGCGGACCCCACCATGCCGCGATGGCCTGCCACATAGATTCCCGCGCTTTTCTCCATTTACCGCACCTTCTTTACATAGTCCATATCATGCGCCACCATCAAGCGCACCAATTCGTCAAAGCTGGTGGCGCGGGGATTCCAGCCCAGCTTTTGCTTTGCCTTTGAAGGGTCGCCCAGCAGGTTTGCCACATCGGTTGGACGGAAAAACTCGGGATCTACATCGATGAGCACCTTGCCGCTCCTTGCATCGACGCCCTTTTCGCGCGCACCCTCACCCTCCCAGTGCAGATCAATGCCCACATAACGAAATGCCCGCTCACAAAAATCTCTCACGGAGTACTGTTCACCTGTGGCAATGACAAAATCATCCGGCGTATCGTGCTGAAGCATCAGCCACATGCATTCCACGTAGTCCTTGGCATAGCCCCAATCCCTTAAGGCGCTCAGATTGCCAAGGCTCAGCTTCTCCTGCATGCCCTGGGCGATACGCGCGGCGGCCAGCGTGATTTTACGGGTCACAAAGGTTTCGCCCCGACGCTCGCTTTCATGATTAAACAGGATACCGTTGGCGGCAAAGATACCATAGGCTTCGCGATAATTGCGAACGATCCAGTAGCCATACTGCTTGGCACAGGCATAAGGCGAATAAGGGTAGAAGGGCGTAGTCTCGCTTTGCGGCACTTCCCGTACCTTGCCAAACAGCTCGGAAGTTGAGGCTTGATACATCTTTGTCTTTTTTTCCAGGCCCAGCGCGCGAATACCCTCCAGAATGCGCAATACACCGGCGGCATCCGCGTCCGCCGTGTATTCCGGTACGTCAAAGCTGACCCGTACATGGCTTTGAGCCGCGAGATTGTACAATTCGTCCGGCTGAACTTGCGCCATGACCTTGATCAGGCTGATGGAATCGGTCATGTCGCCATAGTGAAGATGAAAGCGGGGATGCCCTTCCAGATGGTCAATCCGCTCCTTGCGGTCGATGGAACTACGGCGTATGATACCATGGACTTCATACTTCTTGTCTAACAGGCATTCGGCCAAATATGAACCGTCCTGCCCCGTAACGCCTGTGATCAATGCTTTTTTCATACGTTCCTCCCCTTATCATAACATCGTCTTGGGCACGGCGTCCCAGTCAAAGGTGAGGCGGTTGATATCCTGATCTCCCGCCGTTTCACCCAGATGAATTTCCACGTATTCAAACTCTTCAAGCGCCTTGACCGCGTGCTTCTGACCGCGTTTGATGCTGACGGCGCCGCCCATTTCCAACAGCAGACTGGAACCTTCAATGATGAGTTCCGCCCTCCCCTGCGTTACCGTCCAGATTTCATCCCGGTTGTTGTGATAGTGATAGCTTGAATTCATGCCTTGAAAAATCGTGATCTTCCGGATAACCGTTTGCTTCTCGCCTGATTGTGATACATCAATTGTCTTGATCGTACCCCAGCGGCGTTCTTCATACATAGGCTGCAGGTGAATGTCTTGGACAATATTTTTGACATTGTCGCAGGCGTCTTTATCCGCCACCAGAATGCCGTCAAAGGATGCCACAATCACCGCGTCCTTCAATCCCATGGATACCACCGGGATGTTCAGCTCATTGATCACGTGGGTATCCCGGCAGCCTTTGTCCATTAGAACATAACCGCTTGCGATATCGTGCATTTCCTCGCACAGCGCGCTCCACGAACCCAAGTCCTTCCACAATCCGTTAAACGGCACAACGGACAGGTTGTCTGCCTTCTCCAGCACCTCATAGTCAAAGCTGATTTTTGGAAGCATGTCATAATGTTGATAAATCAGATCATAATCAGGCGTCAGGCCGTAAGCGGAAAGGCGGTTGAGAATATTCCCAATCTTAAAACAGGATACACCGCAGTTCCATAGGGCGTTTTGCTTTATCAGCGCTTGCGCGTATCGCATATCCGGCTTTTCTTTGAAGCAATTGACTTTACGGTACCCTTTATGCCCCGCCCCGGGCACAATATAGCCATACTTTGTGGAAGGGCAGGTGGGGACTGCGCCCATCAGGGCAATTTCCGTTTCGGTATGTTCCACCACATGGGCCAGTTGTTTCAGCGTCGTAAAGTAGCTGCCTTCGGTATAGGGGTCCACCGGAAGAATGCAGACAACATCCTCCGGGCTCGCGCCCAGTTTGCTTGCCAGATAAGCGCAGGACAGCATTACCGCGGGAAAAGTATCCCGGCGGTCCGGTTCTATGGCGATATTTACATTTCCCAGCTGGCTGCGCAGCATCTCCACTTGACCGGCGCTGGCACAGATAATAGTGGTTTGCGAAAGCTGCGCCGTCTGCAGCTGATCCATAACGCGCTGCACCATAGAGCAAACGGAAGAAGAATCATTTTCCCTGGACAGAAACTTAATGTATTGCTTTGACCGAAGATCATTGGACAGCGGCCATAAGCGCTTGCCGCTGCCTCCGGACAAAAGAACGATGTACAACGTTGATACCTCCCCTGCTCATGAAATGCGAACGGATTTTAGAAAATTATATCATGATCAGCTTGCGGGCACAATCATAATAACCAGGAGCACATCTGTTAATGCAAAGCCTTTGCGGCATCGTCGTCCGCACCGCCGTTTTTCAAAAAGCCCCCGATCACGTCCAGGAACTGCCGGCCATAGCGCTCCAGTTTCACCTGCCCAACGCCTGACACCCGTAGAAACTCCTCTTCATTTTGGGGCAATTTGATGCACATATCCGTGAGCGTGCTGTCCGCGAATACTACAAATGCGGGTATATTCTGTTCGCCCGCGATGGCACGGCGCAGCGCTTTTAATTTTGCGAATAGAGCTTTGTTTACGCTGTGAGATATGCCTGCCGCGCTTGCCTTGCCCGCGCTTTTCGCGATTTTTGCGATCTTCCGCTCATCCCGTGCCAGCTTGACGGAAACGGAAAAGCTTTCGTTATAAAGCTCCTTCGCGCGCGCGCCAAGCTTTACGACGGGGTATTCATCATCCGTTATCCGAAGAAAACCGTTTAGCACGAGGTGGTTCGCGATATCCCGAAGACTTTTCTCCGGCAAATTGCTTGCGTTGTAGGCCGTAACCCTATCCAATCCCCAGCGCAGAATCTTCTCGCTTTTGCTGCCGCGCAGCACGTCGATCACGGTTTTGAGGCCGTAGCGCTCGCCGGTCCGATACACGCACGACACGATTTTGCGCGCTTCGTCCGTGACGTTCATCTCTTTAAAATGGGCGTTGCAGTTGCCGCAATTCCCGCAAAAATGCGGGGCCGTTTCGCCGAAGTACCGCAGGATATACGCGCGCAGGCAGTCGCTTGTGTGGCAATAGAACGTCATTTCTTTCAGCCGCTGCCTGTCCCGCTCCTTCAAAAGCCTTTCGGTTTGGGCATCAGGATACGACGCGCTATCGTTATGATCAATAAGGTACATGTTTGTTCTGACATCCTGGCCGCTGTAGAACAAAACGCAGTCGGCCGGTTCGCCGTCACGGCCCGCGCGGCCCGCCTCCTGATAGTAGCTTTCCATATTTTTCGGCATGTTATAGTGTGCCACAAAGCTGACGTTTGACTTGTCAATGCCCATGCCAAAGGCGTTCGTCGCCACCATAATGCTTGCCCGGTCGTATAAAAAGTCGTCCTGATTGCCATGCCGTTCCGCGTCGGAGAGCCCGGCGTGATACCTTGACGCGTTATACCCGCTGTGGATCAGCCTTTCGCGGACCTCCTCCACGGCCTTTCTTGTGGAGCAATACACAATGCCGGATTTTTCCCTGCGCTCCCGCAAAAACCGAAGCAGCGCGGCAAACTTATCATCGGGTTTTTGGACGTTGAAAAATAGATTTTTTCTGTCGAAGCCCGTGATAAGCGCCGTGGGAGCGCGCAATTTGAGCAAGGCAATAATATCCGCGCGCACTTTGGGCGTCGCTGTCGCCGTAAACGCCGAGACGACCGGCCGCTCGGGCAGGGCGTCCACAAAATCGGCGATGTTCCGATAGCTCGGGCGGAAATCCTGGCCCCACTGTGAGATGCAATGCGCCTCGTCCACCGCGACCATGGCGACAGGGGTGTTTTTAGAGAATTCTATAAACTCCGCCGTCTCAAGCCGCTCCGGCGCGATGTATATGATCTTATACAGGCCTTTTTGCGCGTTATCAAGCGCCCGCCATATTTGTCCCTCTGTCAGCGAGCTGTTGATGAACGCCGCCCTGATGCCGGCCTGGCCCAACGCCTGCACCTGATCCTTCATCAGGGAGATCAGCGGCGAGATCACGAGCGTGATGCCTGTAAACAGCAGGGCGGGCACCTGAAAGCAGACGGATTTGCCCGCGCCGGTCGGCATCACGCCGAGGCAGTCGCGGCGGGATAGGATGCTGTCAATGATCCGCGCCTGGCCTTCCTTGAACGCATCGTACCCGAAATATTGTTTTAGAATGTCTTTTGCCGTGGCTTGAGGCAAGGGCATCAGTCCTTATTTTTTGCTTGCTTTGGCCGTGTATTGCGGATATTATACTATACGGCGGCTGTGAAAAACAACATGATAATGAGGCGGCCGCCCATGCGGAACGCACGCCGGGCATAAATAGGACATACTGTAGTCCTGTTGCTTGGGGTATCTACATCACTTAGGTAAGTATATACGCAGAATTCGGTCTATTTTGGAGAGTAGGAGCTGTATAAATGAGATTTTATACTGAAACGGCGATAAATACGTTGCGTCAAAAGAATATTGAGTTCATTACGATGACACGGAAAGAACTTGAGATTTATAAGAAAAAGTGGTTTGATGTTTTTGTTCCGCATGATAAACATGAAGAAGCATTACATAATTATTGCTTTCCTAAAGATGGATATTGCGGCTATTTATGGCATGTTTTTAGTTTTGAAACATTGACTTGTTTCCAAAGCGATAAAGCAAATTCATTGTTTGATAGTGTGAGTAAGCGAGAAGCAACGCTTCTTGTGAATATAGATGAAGCCGCATATAAAATTAAGGACGCTTCCAGGCTCACGGCAAAAGATATTCATTCCATGTACGATGTAATCTTAACCGATGTTGATTTTGCCTGGACTTATGCAAAAACACACGAGCGTGCATGCGGCCCGTATTTCTATGAAAGCAAATAAAATCAATACAAAACGGTACAGGAGTTTCGGCGGGTTCGTCTGGAGGCCGGCCATAAATATGACATACTGTAGTCCTGTTATTTGTGGTATCTTTAAAGGCAGGTGTGGCTGCCGCGGTTTGCCCCCGCCGTTTGGGTGTACAAAGAAAGCGATTGTATAGTTTGAAAGGAGACCTGGATTATGGCCAACGCCGTTGAGTTTGTATCGTTTGCCCTCAAAAAAGGAGCTTCCGTGCCCGATTTCTTGCTCGCTTCGGAAAAAATGAACAGCGGATCCCTTTCCAGGCTAAAAGGCTATGTTTCCCGCAAGCTGCTCGTTCATGGCGAGACGTGGGCTGACTTGGTGATTTGGGAAACAATGGAAGATGCGCTAAACGCGGCAAAAACAATTGGCGAATATGATGCGGCCCGTGCGTATTTCTCTTTCCTGGACGAAAAAAGCGTTGATATGCGCCATTTTTTTGTTGAAAAAAGTTACTAGGATGGTGTAGGCTGCATGTGTGAAAAAATCAGATGCTTTGGCAATACGCCCATATCCATGGAGTATCATGACAACGAATGGGGGCGGCCTGTCCATGATGATGGCAAGCTCTTTGAAATGCTGACGCTGGAGGGCATGCAGGCAGGGCTTTCGTGGATAACCGTGCTGAACAAGCGCGAGGCCTTCCGGAAGGCCTTTGACGGGTTTGATCCTCACAAGGTGGCCCTTTACGGCGACGCAAAGATTGAGGAGCTCATGGCAAACGCGGGAATCATACGAAACCGCCTGAAGATCAACGCGGCAGTTATCAACGCCGGCTTGTTTCTGGAAGTCGCTGAAAAGTACGGGAGCTTCGATAAGTTCATCTGGGGATATGGTAAAGATACGCCCATTACGGGCCACTGGGAAAAAATCGAGGATCTGCCCGCGACCACCCCGCTCTCCGATACGATAAGCAAGGATCTGAAAAAAATTGGTTTCAAATTCGTCGGCTCGACCATACTCTATTCGTTTATGCAAGCTATAGGCATGGTCAACGACCATATTTCGGGGTGTTTCGTTTATGAGGAGATAGTAAAAGGCAAAGGCCCGGATTGACGCCGCAAGGGCCGGCGGGAAGGGGTTCGCCAGGTGAACACACGATTTTTATGCCCCCTGTGCCATGGCGCGCTGGAGAGGGGCGCCGGCAGCGCCCGGTGCGCCAATGGGCATTCGTTTGATGTGGCGCGGCAGGGCTATGTCAACCTGCTGCGCAAGAAGCCGGATACCCTCTATGAGGATAAGGCGCTGTTTATGGCGCGCCGCACCGTGTACGAGGCCGGTTTTTTCGCGCCGCTGGCGGAGGCGATACGGGAGAGGCTTTCCGGGGCGGTCGTGTTGGACGCCGGCTGCGGGGAGGGCTCTCTGCTGGCCCGGCTGTGCGAGGATGCGGGGCGCTATGGCATTGGGCTAGATATCGCCAGGGAAGCGGTGCGGATGGCCGCGGGGCGGTATAAGCGGGTTGCGTGGTGCGTGGGCGACCTATGCGGCATTCCGCTGGCGGATGAGAGCGTGGACAGCGTGGTGAACGTGTTGACGCCCGCCAACTACGGGGAGTTCAGCAGGGTGCTCAAAAAGGACGGCGTGCTGCTCAAGGTGGCGCCAAATGCCGGGCATCTTACGGAAATCCGCGCGTTGGCGGGCAAGTCGCCGTACGCGCGTACGCTGACGGAAACGCTGCAAGCGTTTGAAAGGCGGTTTGCGCTCGTGGAGAGAAAAACCATCCGCTATGCGGTGGCATGCGATGAGGCGCTGTCCGCCGCCGTATACGCCATGACGCCGCTGACGGCCCATGAAGCGGCTTTGGCCAAGCCAGAGGCGTGGAAGATCACGGTGGATGTGACGCTGCTTAAGGGGAGGCGGTTAGTATAGCGGGGCGCGAGGTGATAATGCTTGAAAATAGACCGGCTGATCGGCATAACCATGTATCTGCTAAACCGCGATGTTGTACCGGCCAAGGAGCTTGCGGAGCGTTTTGAGGTTTCGGTCCGCACGATTGTGCGCGATATTGGGGCGCTGGCCATTGCCGGCATTCCGATATCCTCCTCCACCGGCGCTTCGGGCGGGTATGAAATACTGGATACTTTCAAATTGAACAAGCAGATCATCACCATGGACGATTATTTGTTTCTCATTACCGCGCTGAAAGGCATGTGCTCCGCGTACGACAGCAAAAAGATCAACGCCACGCTTGAAAAGCTGCTGACCGCCGGGCGTTGCGAGGCGGAAGAACAGCGGGTATTCATTGACTTTGGCGTGGTGAGGGAAGGGGACAGTATAGCCGAATATGTCCGGCAGATCGAAGAAGCGATCCATGATAAGGTGACGGTCGAGTTTCGCTATACGGATGGCGCGGGCCGGCAGAGCCGCAGAAGGGTCGAGCCGCTGGCCTTGCACTACCGCTGGTATGCATGGTATCTGCTTGCCTATTGTACGGATAAAAACGATTACCGGTTTTTTAAACTCAATCGAATGGAAAATATAACGGTTGCCGGGGAGCTGTTTTCGCATGCCCATGGGAATATCCCGGAATTGCTGGAAAGGCAGTGGAGCAGCGACGGCCGCCGGTGCTGCCGCGTTAAGCTGCTATGCAAAGCACAGGCGCGGGCGCCGGTGATCGAATATTTGAAAGGCGAAATCATGGAAGAACATGCAAACGGGGATTTTATTATGGCGATGTATGTGCCGGAAAACGAGCGCATGTGGTTTTCGCTGCTCCTGGGCTTTGGCGATGCGGTTACCGTATTGGAACCGCGGGAGGTTGTGGAGAGAATAAAAGAAAAAATTGCCGAGATCCAAAGCATCTATAAAAATTAACGACAGACAGGTGTCGTCAATGCCCTGTTATAGTGAAAGCAAAAAATAACGGAGGCAAACTCATGACGGCAAAAGAAATTGAGCAAAATTACGGCATTTGCGGGTTGGCATGCGCCCTGTGCGGCGATAGGGAAAATTGCGCGGGGTGTCTGGCCAAAGAAGATTCCTGCGATGTGAAGGCCTGCTGTCGGTCCAAAAATCTTACCCATTGTTTTCTTTGCGACGCATACCCCTGCGATAAGGATATGCACAAGGGCAAACGAGGAAGGGCCTTTAACACGGTCGCGAGAAAGGAAGGCTTGCATGCGCTCGCCGCGTATTTGTACGCCAATTACAATCGTGGCGTTGCCTATCATAGGCCCGGCGGTTTGACGGGCGATTATGACAGATGCGAAACCGAGCGGGAAGTCATCGCGCTGCTGAAAAACGGCAGGCCTGATCCGTATGACCGTTGCCCTGTCTATGAGAGCGAGCGTTTTCTTTTGCGGCTGGTATCCGTAGACGACGCGGAGGATTTGCTGGCATGTTACAAAAACCCCACGATCAGCGTGCAGGGGAACGCGGAAAATTGCGAGTATGGCTATGGCGCCCAATCGCTCGGGGCGATGCGGGATTGCATCCGCCGCTGGCTGGAAGAATATGAAAACCGGTGTTTTATCCGCTTTAGTATCCTGGATAAGCAAAAGAATAAGGCGGCCGGCACGGTTGAGATATTCGGCGGCTGGCATGGACGGCCCAGTGTTTTGCGTATAGACACCGCGTCCCCATATGAAAATGAGGAGGCTCTTTGGGAACTGTTGAAAATTTCCGATTCGTTTTTCCGCGATATCAAGTGCGGGGAAATTGTTTCAAAGGGTGTGCCCGAAGCGGTCTGCAGGATCAACGCGCTTACGAAAAACGGCTACACCGCTTATCCCGTGAACACGCAATGGGACCGTGAGCATTATTATATAAAAAGAGGGCCTGAACAAAGAACGAACCCCAGTTGACACTGGCGCCAAACCATGCTATCCTGTCCATGAAAACCGCATATACGCCATCACGGTGCGCACGCTGTGCGAGAATAGGGAATCAGGTGAGACGCCTGAGCGGACCTGCCGCCGTATGGGGGAGTTTCTTTCCAACACGCCACTGAACCCTTGGGAAGGCGGGAGAGACGATGAGCCCAAGCCGGAAGACCTGCCGAAGATGGAGGCGCGAAGTCCACAGGAATTGGACGCTGGCCGCGATGGAAGTCCGCTGTATTTCCGCGTCCCTGCCCTGTGGCAAGGGGCGCTTTTTTATGCGAAAACGATGAGGAGGCAAACCCATGATGAAGAAAACGCAAGCCCTGCTCCTGTGCCTGGCGCTGCTGTGCGTGAGCGCGTGCGCCATGGCGGATGTGCCCGCGCGGGACCGGGCCGGCAACGCGATCGCCGTACCCCAAACCGTTCAAACGATCGTTTCCCTCGCGCCGTCCATCACGCGGGTGATCGTGGACCTTGGCATGGGGGACAGGCTGGTGGCTGTGGACATGTATTCCGTCGGCATTGAGGGGCTGCCGGAAGACCTGCCGGCGCTGGACGCCATGGCGCCGGACGCGGAGCGGCTGATCGCGCTGATGCCGGACATTGTGCTGGCGAGCGGCATGTCGCTGGTGGGGGAAGGCGACGCGCTGAACATGCTGACAGACCTTGGCGTATGCGTGGCGTACATCCCGTCCTCCAATAGCATCGCGGGCATCATGGACGATATTTTGTTTATCGGCCAGGCAGTGGGCAATGAGGAAGGCAGCCTGGCGCTATGCGATGCGATGACCGCGGCCATTGACGCCCTGCGCGCGGAGGCGAGCGAGCCTGTGCCCGTATATTTTGAGATCGGCTCTATGCCCGCGCTGTACAGCTTTGGGAGCGATACGTTTCTGGACGAGATGATTACGCTGTTGGGCGGCCGCAACATCTTTGGGGACAAGCAGGGCTGGCTCAGCGTGGCGGATGAATCCGTGATCGCCCTAAGCCCGGCCATTATTTTCACCAACGAGGACTGGAATCCAAATGCCGTTCAGGATATTATAAGCCGCCCGGGCTGGGAGAGCGTGGACGCCGTTACGAAGGGGAAGGTGTTCTTGATTGACGGGAACGCGTCCTCACAGCCGAACCACCGCATCGTGCTGGCGCTGGAGGAGATGGCGAAAGCGTTTGATAATAATGCTATACGCTGAATCGCCCTGGGCTTGAATTGTTCACATTTTTGTTTCACTAGGATGGGCGCTTTACGATAGGATCACTCCTCAAGCGAGATCAGCAGGATCTCGGAGAGCGGCACGGAATGCGCCTTGCCGCCGACGGTCTCCTCTATCGTAAGCTTTAGGGCGTCAAGCGGCGTATCCCCGGGGACCACAAACATCATATCAAAGGCAGCCTGACGCGGTGACATGCTGAATACGCCCGGCGCGGACAGGAACAAAATGGAGTGGGGGAAGAAGGCCACAGCCGTGTAGGTATGCCCGCTTGCGTCCTCCACGGAAAACATGTCGACATGATCCGCAATGTCAAAGATGTCGATCCGCTCCTCCATGGGCTTGAATGTTATAACGATATAGCGTTCTCCCACGGGCTCCGGTTTGCCCTCGATCCGCGCGGGGCTATCCTCCACGCATTTTACGGCCAGCGTGTGGGAGAGCCAAGGTATTTGCGGCATCCCTTCCGCGGCCAGCGCCGCGCCAACGCAGCAAAGCGCAAGGATGCCTGCCGTAAGCAGCGTTCGTCCCGCTTTCATGCCACACCTTTCTGGAAGGCCGGCGGTTTTCCGCGGCCGTGCCATTGTAAGGCAGTATACCATGGCGGAAGGGCGTCGGCAACGCTGAAACGTGCGGACATATGAAAAGCACAAGGTAAAATATGACAAAATTGCTTGACATCGCGAAAAACACGTATATAATGCTTTTATACTGAAACCTGTGAGGAAGACGAGTATTCAAGGAAGGTTCCATCAAGAGAGCCGCAGGCGCTGGAATTGCGGCGGGGTACGCCTTGAGGAATGGACTTCTGAGGGCGGCGTGAACGGCTTTGGCCCAGTAGCAGCCGACGGTTTCCCACCGTTAGCGGGGAGCGCGCATGCTGGTGCGCGGCAAAGCGGCCGGATACGGCAATTGGGGTGGTACCGCAGGAGCAATCGGCTCTTGTCCCTTACGGTGGGGGCAAGGGCTTTTTGTATGGTTATTTTGAAAGGAGCGATCACGGATGACGTGGCGATGGCGATGGTGAAGCGAACTTCCGTATCATATACGTATGCCCGCAATCCCAATGATCCGCGTAATGACAACGATCTGCATAATGAAAGGAAGGGAATTCCATGGAAAAGATGTTTTTGCTGTTGCTTTGCGGCCTGGTCCTGTGCTCCGCCGCCGCGCTCGCGGAGACGAAAACCGTTGGCATCATTCAGTTCGCCACCCATCCCTCGCTGGACAACTGCACCGCCGGCTTCCTGCTTGGCCTGGCGGAATGCGGCTACGTAGAAGGGGAAAACCTTACGGTAGACTTCCAAAACGCCATGGCTGACATGGGCAACAGCGATCTGCAGGCTAAGACCATGGTGTCCAAGAACATGGATATGCTCGTCGGCGTCGCCACGCCGGCGGCCATGAGCGCCTATGCGGCGACCAAGGAAGCGGGCATTCCCGTGGTGTTTGTGGCCGTGACCGACGCGGTGGCCGCGGGCATTGTGGAGAGCAACGAAGCCCCTGGCACAAACTGCACGGGCGCGTCGGACGTACTGGACCTTGCAAAGCAGGTGGAGATGATCCGCACCTTCCTGCCAGAGGGAAAGGTCATTGGCGTGATCTATACCACAAGCGAGCCCAACTCCCTTACGAACCTGGCGCGGCTGGGCGAGGTAGCCCCCGCGTATGGTTTTGCGGTGGAAGCTATCGGCGTGACGAGCGCTTCCGAAGTGGCGGGCGCGGCGGCGTCCCTGATCGCCAAGGGCGTGGACTGCATCAACAACTTTACGGATAACAACGTGGTGGACAACCTGATGCTCGTGCTGCATGCCGCGGACGAGGCGGGCATCCCCGTGTTCGGCTCGGAGGTGGAGCAGGTGGTGAACGGCT
>JGI20171J29575_12612380_pt1 | contig 14721 bp, 12 predicted proteins | sample TergutNc150P4_FD_29575 | JGI IMG/M metagenome (IMG submission 29575)
AGAGAGTTAAAAATAGATCTTTCCTTAAACAAATTGAAGTGACCATCTAGAAAAACTTCTAATGTTTCTCTATCCATTTTAGGAAAATGATTAATTGACAAATATACTTTTTTATTTGATCCAATTAATCTTGTTGCCATGCCACTCAATTGAAGAATTGGAATTCCCGAAACGCCGTAATCAGTATATAAAATTTCACCAGATGATGATTTTATCGTTTTTTCATCGACTATTAAATCTGCATTTCCTTGGAATTTAACTCCTGACAGTGCTTTTAGTTTATCAGATTTTAATTTCAATTGAACAAGAGCAGGGTATGTTTTTACTATTGAGTGATTTAAAGATCTTGCTAGTCTATATCCAATACCATCAGAGCCAGTCTTAGGAAAAGATTGACCTCCAGTGCTGAGAACTAGCTTATTGCATTTATATCGCATTGAAGAGTTACTTTCAAGAATGTATGTACTATTTGAAAATGCGATATTGATGATTTTCGTATTTGTATAAACAGGTATGTTTAATTCTTCTAAGTTGATTCTAAAAATATCAAGAACAGAAGAAGATTGATATGAAAGGGGATATAGTTTTTCTTCTTCTGATATTAAATGAAGTCCAAGGTTTTCAAACACATCGATAACTAACTCAACAGGATATTTATTTAATAGTTCGATGACGAAATCGGGATTTTGAGAATGAAAGTTTTCTTTTGAAATATTTAAGTTTGCAATATTGCACCTTCCATTTCCAGTAGCTAATATCTTAACACCAACTCTTTCATTTCTTTCTATAAGTGTAACATCAATGTTCATTTTTTTTAAGAGTATAGATAAAAATAGTCCAGATGCGCCACCACCAACTATTATGACATCATGATTCATTAAATCACCTCGTAGATGCAAAGTATATTAAAAGTATATCATTAAAAAAAGCTATTGCCAAATTTTTGGCAATAGCTTTTTAATTAATAATCTATATTTGTCTTAAAAGCTAAAGTACAAACAGAATTTTTATGAATATCTCTACCTGATGAAGGTGTATAAGAGGAAAGTGCGGTTATTTTATAAACATCATTAGGCAAATCTCCAACAGTCATACCATTTCTTAAATGCACTTTAAGATCGATAGGATGAGGATAATATGAACGTAAGCTCTTATAAATATCCAAACATCTCATGCTAATTATTCCTGATGGTGCTAGACTTGTTGATAAAACTAGTTTGTTAGTTTCACCATTAAAAATTTCTATATAATCAATATAATCAATTAAAGCAGGGTCAAAATGGAACTCATAATTACTTTGAGGAAGCTTTTGAGTTATTCTATATTCTACACCATATCTTAAATTAAGTTGAGTGTCACCTGATAATGGACGACCTGCGTTAAAACCAAACATTGATTTAAATACGCCATAATCTAATGTTGAATATTGAACTGGTTTCTTTTCAATTACACCTTGAACTCTAGTCTTTATAACATATTGATTTCCTTGTTTAGGATCAGTTAATTTTACAGAATAAACATAGTTATCTTTTGGCAATTTACTTACTGGTACCTTAAGAATAATAGTAGCTTGTGCTGTATGTGCCCATGGACAATTTCCAACATCCATAACTTTTATGGTTGGAACGACAAATACTCCAGGTGAGCTTGAAAACAGAGTAAATAGACCTTGAGGTTTGGTACCATGAACCATGTTGTTTACTACTTGAATTCGATCTACATAAGGTATTAAATCAGGATCTACTTCAAATACTGTATTTGTACCATAATTTTTATTAAGGCGTCTATAAAAATAGTTATTCCAAGAGAATGTAATTTTTGTATTAGTAATATCATATGAACTCGGACCCCATATTCCAGTAGAATAAATACCTTCACATTTACCAACCATTATATTTACGCCACGTTCTTCAGCATGAGTTATTGCTGATTGAAATGTCATAGTCAACATTAAAACCGTTAAAGCTATGACAGTAGTTTTCTTAAAAAAACTCATATTATTTTCCTCCAATTAAAAGTTTTTATATTCAATATTATTTCTAAATAAGTGATTGTGTAATAAAGTTTGAATAAAATTAGTATACATTATTTTTTTGATATTTTCAACAAAAATTTAATATATTAAAAAATATGTAAAAAATATTGACGTATATCTCATAATATTGTAATATTAAAACAGTCAAAAAGTAAAACATTGATAATCAAAATCATATTATAGATATGAAGAAAGAAGTGAATATGCTTACAGGAATTTTTAATATTATTTCAATATATAATGTAATTGGATTAAAACAAATTTACTATTTAATTATAAATAATAGAAAGTTATACAAACTAAATTATTAATAAAATTTAAATTAATTAAAAAAATACAAAAAAATAATTGACAATAATTCGAAAATAATGTAATATGAGATATAGTTAGAATTAATAACAAAGGGGTATTGGGAAACATATTTAGACTTTCATAAAATACCCACTTTAATAATGATGATTTATAAAAAATTAATTTGATATGTAAATTTAGGAGGGTAAAATAATTGAAAATTATTAAAAAGATAAATGTATTTATGTTAACAATTATGACATTTGCAACTATATTTTTTCAAGCACAAGTTGTTTTAGCTGCTGAAGGTGGCGTGTCACTTGGTACTACAGGTATGTTTGGTAGAGATTTAATAGATGCTTCTGGTATATCTGGAACAACAAATTATTCTCCGGATGGAATGAGTTTCAATTTTAAATATACAATAGATTATTCAAGTTCACGTAGAAGAGATATAGTATATCAATTTGAAGTAGAACCTGATTTAGCACCTTATGTTACTTATATCGCAGTTGACGCAACTATGGGTAGAAAAGCTAAAATAAATGTAGAAGCAACTACACCAGGAGAATTTTATTTCATGATAAAAAACAGAACTTTTAGAGGTTATGATATAGTAGATGTTAATGTGTATTTAAATTGTCCTTATAGAGCATTACCAAAAAATAAATATGCTTATAGTATAGGAATGCTTGATCCTAATTTAGATTTTCAATATATTCTTAAAACAAGAGCTACTGGATTAGTTGAAAAAAATCCAACTGTTTATCAAACTAATGATTTTAGACTTAGAAATTTACAATCTTTTGTAGGATATGCTGAAGGAAGACCAGTAGAAGGAGATAAACTTGTTGATCCAGAAGTGAATCTTTATCAAAATTGCAATACCTATATAAGAAGAAATGACATGGTTATGAAAGTTGATCCTTCATTGGTGCCATATATAGATCGTGTAGATGTATATAATGTGACAACTGGTAAATGTGTTACTTCATCCAATGTAACGGGCACTGGATTTATAAAGATACCTGTTTCAACAATATATCCTAGACGTAATTCTTCTAATCATTTGCCTATGAATTTTAAAATATATCTTAAGAATGGTATGACGTTTGGAGATATAGCTCCTGGAGCATATGAATTGACAACTTATGCAGAATTAGCAACAACAGGTGCACCTTCAATATTAAAGAGTTCTTTATGTACTATGTCCATTTATAGAGCTGATAATTATGAGCATAAATTTCAAGATCTTGATGCATCAGATATAGTTGCAGTACCATATTAATAAACAGATCTAAATATATAAAAAAATAATGAATTTAACCTTCCTTTGTTAATCATACAAAGGAAGGTTTTTTTAGTCAATATTTGTTTTAAATCCTGTAGTGCAGATTGAGTTTATGAGTATGTCAGTTAAACTAGTAACTGATGTAGTAGTGGTCATAGCAGTAATTTTATATGTTTCTTTTGGTAAAGAACCGATGTTATTACAGCCATCTGTAAAATATACTTTGGCATTGATAGGCATCGTTTTAAATAGACTAATAAGCGGGTAGACACTCTCTGAAGGAACGCTTACTGTACCATCTTCTGATACTCTTTGAGAAGAAACTACTTGATTTGTTATGCTGCTATAAATATCTACATGATCAATGTAATTTATAAGATCGGGATCAAATTTAAATACAAAATTACATGCTCTAAGAGGAACAAAAGCAAATGAAACACAATATTTTAATGTTAATGTGGTATCATAGCTGAGAGGTCGTCCAATATTAAATCCTAAAAATGATTTAAATACGCCGTAATCTATATCCAAAAAATTAAAAATATCAGGATATTTTTCAATCACACCTTGTACTCTACTTTTATTAATATATGAATTGTTAAATCTTGGGTTAACCAATTTCAATGAATAAAGATACATATCTTCTGGAAGCTGATCAACTGGTGTATTGAGAACAAAAGTAGCTACTCCAGTATGAGTAAATCCACAAGCACACGTTTGAATTGCTCTTTCAGTATCAAAAATGAATGTTCCAGGTGTAGTGCATGTTAATGAGAATTTGCTTATAGGAGTATGACCATGTCCCATATTATCGACAACTTCTAGGTGATCTATATATGGTGCAAGTGCAGGGTCTGTCTCTATGATCATAAGTGTTCTTTCGTGAATTATATCAAATTTAAAGTTGAATTGAAATATAAATGATACAGATCTCTTATCAGCACTATAAACAGAAGGACTTCCTATTCCAGTTGCATCAATTAAATCATATCTTGTAAGTCCATTTAAAGTAGTTCCATTTTCTTCTGAAAATACTATTTTGGGTTGAAATAAAAGAGTAAAGAGTATGATAGTGATTATTGATAAAGAAAGTTTTCTATGTTTAGCCACTTAATGATCCTCCTTAAATATTATCTTTTGTATAACAAATAATATTGTAATTAAAAAAATAATATAAAAAAACCATTTAATACTAAAATATCGAATTTATTTCCTATAAAAAACTATTAGCTACTTTCCCCTTTAGAATCAATTCTTACATTTGTTTTTGTATGTATATTAATTTTGTCATATATAGAGTCAGAAAGATTGAGCTTATTAAATTTGTTTTGATGATATTTATAAAAGTAATCATGTAATCCTAAGATGTCAATATCATATTTGCTACAAACGTTTAAAACATCATTGATGTTTTTTTCTAATTGTTTATTTAAATTATCGACAATTTTTTCTCTGTTAAAATTGTCTTCTTGTTTTTGCTTTATTTCTGCAGTTAAATTTAAAGTGATTTCCATATTATTATCATCTACATAAACACTTCTGCGATTATTATTTAAAGAAATGTCGACTTTATATTCTCGCAATGTAACAAGAATCGGTATGTTTCTACCTTTTAATATTTGGCAGATTTTAAAATCTTCTAATGAAATATCTTTTTTTATTCCAGAATAGTTAAATGCTGTAAAGCAATCAATAAATACATGATTTTTATCACAATCTAATATCGGTATGAGCATATCTTTTTTTTCATAGTAACTTATTAAAAAGCTGTTTATATCAAATATATTATCTGCTGAGTTTGAAGTATAATTTTTGAGAAGACCTAAAATATAATTTTGTATGTTTTCACTGCTGCTTTTTTTTTCGTCAATGAGGTCATTAATAGCATCATCAACAGCTGCCATGTAAGTTTTTCTATTGATGAAGGGATTTCTTAAAAGTGAATCAGCAAGTTCTGAAATGATTTCGCTGTCATTTAAGAGGTCTTTTTTAATGAGGAGAATCTTTACTTGATCAAGGGAAATTTCCTTTGAGCTTTCTCTCGTTAAATTGTCTAGTGCATCATTAAAAGTTTTTCCATCTGTTAAAATCATGCTGTCAGAATTGTTGGAATTACCTTCATCTTCGCTTAAGATAGGAGTAGCTAGGATTAATTTGATCTTATTTCCATTTTCATCATCTTCTGCACGATCATACCCAATCAATGAAACGATATTTTTATTTTCAATATCAGATCTATCCCAACAACTCGTAAATAAGCAAGCAATAACAATAAAAAAGGCTATTTTCTTTATCACTATATGTTCCTCTTTTCGTTTTTTATTCTTAGCAATATGCTGAACACCACAGGAATGATCAAGTAGCAGCCCAATTGATATAAATAAAAATTATTATTATAGAAATTAGTAAATAAATTTGTGAGATCATCCCAAACTCCAAACATAACAATAATTATTAAGATCATAAATATGATCATGCTTTTTCTGATATTAAATGTGTTATACAATAATTCTTTTGCAAAAAAAGATATATTAATAGCTGATGTGAAGCAGAAAAATATCCAAAATGAAATTACAATTCCTTCCCATCTTTCAAGAAAACTCCCCGGTATTTCTATAACTCTTATCAAGGTTAGAGCAGGATTTAAGAGTATTTTAAGGTGATTTGAACCAAAATTGAATAAACATAAAAAATATATTATGAGGTTTGATACGCAAATAAATGTAAGACTTCTCATCAAAACTTTTTTCGTATCGTCTTTACTTGAGAGATAAGGAAAATATAAATACAAGATTTCAATTCCAGAAAATACTAAAAAACTGCTTTTAATGCCACCTATTATATTGGTAATATTTTCAATCTTGAATGGCAATAAATTTGAATAATCTCCTCTATAAAAACTAAATGAAAATATTAGAGTTAGGGGTATAAAAATAATGAAAAAAGCTACTTCATTGAATCTGACTATGCCACTTATAGAATTTTTTATTCCATAAGCAATTAAGATACACATTGTCAATATGAAAAATGATATAGGGGTTTTTGGAAAAAGGTATAATTTAATGACATTTGAAAAATTGTGTAAAATTATTCCTACATACATGAGTGAAAAGAAACTCAAGATGATTAATAATATCTTAGCAATATATTTTCCACAAGCTGCGTAAAAAAGTTCGTAAATAGAATTAAATTTATATCTATCATATAAATGAAATATTAAGATGGAAAAAAAATACATTAAGACAGTCAATAGAATGGTTACATACCATCCGTTGTTCTCCATGCTCCTTGAGATATTCATGGGAAAGTATAATATATTCATACCGATAGCAGTAGATATTAATGTTGCAAACAATCCAAAATGTTTAAGAAATGGTTTATTATCCATATTTACACCTCAACTTTGTCTATATTTATCTTGAGTATTCATAAATTCAGGTCTTTTTTTCATTTTAGTAAGAGGGGCCCTAAAAATGTAATCTTTAAAATCATTAGTTCTGAAGGTATTAAGTGGAGCTAGATATGATATTCCAAAACTCTTTAAATTACAAAGATGTAAGAGTACTAAGATAAATATTACGAGTATTCCATATAACCCCATAAAATGCGATGCAATTATCATTCCAAGCCGTATATATCTAAAACTTGTGTTTAAGCTGATATTTGGTGTTGTAAGTGATGTGAGCGTTGTAAGTGATATGATTATTATCATAAAAGGACTTACAATACCAGCTGTTACTGCTGCCTGACCAATTATTAATCCTCCGACGATACCTATTGTACTCGATATTACTTTAGGAGTCCTCAATATAGCTTCAACGACAAGCTGAAGGCTTATCTCCATGACAAGTGTTTCGACGATAGATGGAAAGGGAACAGATTCTCTCGAATGAGCTATCGAATATGAAAGTTTACTTGGGATTATGGATGAATTGTATGTCGTTATGGCTATATATAGTGCAGGTAACATTGTAGTAATAAACACCGATAAATATCTTAATACTCTTGAGTACATTCCTTGAAGAAAATTTAAATAATAATCATCAGCACATTGAAAGAAATTTGCAAATACTGTTGGAGCAAGCAGTACATATGGAGAATTATCAACTATGATTGCAACTCTTCCTTCGTATAAAGCGCTGGCGATTACATCTGGCTTTTCAGTGCTTTGAATTTGAGGGAAAATACTCCATTTATTGTCTTCAATGAGTTGTTCAATATATCCACTGTCGAGTATTGCATCGATGTTTATTTTATCTAATCTTTCATTAACTTCTTTTACAATTTCAGGATCGATTATATCCTCTATATACATTATGGCACAGTCGGTTTTAGATCTTGTACCTATAGATTTAGACTCCATTACAAGCCTTGTATCTCTTATCCTCCTTCTTATTAGAGCAGTATTAAATCTAACTGATTCAGTGAAACCATCAAGTGGTCCTCTTAACCCACTTTCTCCTCTTGGTTCAGACACTCCTCTATTAACCCAAGACCTTGATGCAATTATATAAACCTCTACTTTTCCATCAACAAGAAGTAAGCTATCTCCAGAAAGAACTAGATTGATTGCTGTTTCAAGGCTATCAATAGCTTTAAAATCAGAAGCGGAGATAAAACTTTCTAAATTATCATCTGAATTGCTTTTTTCAAAACCCATAATAGATTTTATGACAAATTCATTGAGCAAGCTTCTGTCAGTCATCCCATCAATATATATGAGAGTCAATCTAGTGCCTTTAAGGGTTATATTTCTATAAACCACATCGGAATTATTCTTCATCAATATTTTTATGTAATTTAAATTATCATCTATGTTATCACAAATCTGCTTTCTAATGATTTCTCTCAAGAAAACCCCTCCAAAATATTTTTAATTTAGTATCCACAATGAAATTTTATTTATACATAGTGAATAAACTAAAAAAACTTGTCCATAATTTAAACATAGAGATTAATAGAAATTAATTTGGAGGTTATTGAGGTGAAGAAAATAATTGGACTTATAATAATATTATTGATATCATATTATTTTTATTCAAATATGGTAGTTGCTAGAGCGGAGATGCAAGAATCTATTGCAGAGAAATTGATAAGATTTCATATACTTGCAAATTCAAACAGTGATGAGGATCAAAATTTAAAATTACAAATAAAGGATAAAGTCCTAGAATATTTGGATCCTTTCATGGAAGATGTACAATCTGCTGAAGAAGCAAAAGAAGTTTTAGCTACTAAAGAAGAAGAAGTCTTAGAAATAGTAAAGCAGGGGATAGCTGAGGCTGGGTATGATTATGATGCAAAAGTGTTTTATATTGAAGAGAGTTTTCCATTAAAATCTTATGGAACGATAAATCTTCCAGCTGGAAAATACAGTGCTTTTAAGATTATAATTGGAAATGGTAAAGGAAGCAATTGGTGGTGTGTGATGTTTCCCCCTCTGTGTTTTGTAGATTTATCTTTAGGAAGTATTTCTATTGCTACAACTGAAGATAGAATGAGCAAATATCTTACAGAGGACGAGTTTGCTTTTGTTTTAGGAAAAGATAGTGAAATTAATAAGGGTTTTGTATTTAAATTTAAAATATTAGAATGGTTAAAAATATAAAAAACTCCCATGGTTCACTAAAATGGGAGTTTATTCTTAATTCTTATTGAGGGTTTGTTATTGATCCTTCAAAAATGATAAGACCAGTACTATTATCATAAATAATTGATAAGAAAGGTTTATTTACATTCATAACTTTTGGAGGATCAAGTGGTAATGATGTTAAGGATATTTCAATACTTGAAATTGAAGCTGCTTCTGTTCCTAATTCATCTATCTTAAATACAGTGTTGTGAGTTAAGTCAGTTGCATATAAATCTTCAGAAGAAATATTTTTTAAATCAGCTTTATTCGAATTAAATAAATCTGATATTCCTAATGAAGAGAGTGCAGTCTTTAAGCCTTTTTTATATTCAGCATTAACTTTTGGCAATGATAATATTACTTCTGTAGATTCCATTGATTTTAACCATTGATCGAAATTTTTCGATGTAAAATTATTTTTTACTGTAGTCATATCACTTTTTGGCAATACAATAAGCATGGATGTTTTATTGTCTTTATATGGCAAGCTAATCATTTGGAAAAGATTGTTCTCGAAGTAACTAAAAATTTTTTTATTATTCATCATATCTACTTTTACTTTACCTTGAGGCGTAGTAAAATCGCTTTTAAGTGTTTCATTTTTATTAAATTGATTTAACCAATCAGCTTTAAAATAAACTGCATTAATAAGGTACATCATAGCATCTATACTTATTTGTCCATCAATTGCTTTTTTTATGAGATCTTTAGTACTTTCGCTAACCCATTTATTAACGGTATCTGAAGCTGATTTACTGGAAAAATCTAGGCTGTAGATTTTCGCGTTATAATAAATTGTGTTAAGATCTAAAAAGTTTTTGTTTACAGAATTAAAAAAGTTATTTCTAATCCAAATGGAATTGGCTATTTTTATTAAAGCATCTGAACGGTCACTTACAACATAGCTTTGCAAGTTCTTATTTACTACATTAAAGTTTGACAGTGTAGTTTTCGGGTACATAGAATTAAGAAGCTGTTTTTGAGTATCACCTGAAGCACCATTAGAAACCATACCTAAAGTTAAATATACACTGATTGGAGAAATAAAGATATTCTCCTTATTGCTGTAAACACTCTTATAAAGATTAATACCAAAATCATTGATATATCCAATATCCTTTGAATTTAGTATATTTTGTTTACTTGTCGTAGCATTAGCAGTAATCATTAAACTGCTTAGAGTCAATAGTGAAATACATACCGAAGCAAATAATTTATTATGCATTATATAATCTTCTCCTTAAATTTTTAACTTATATAAATATAAGTTATCATTAGTATATGCTATATGAATAAACAAAGACATTATATAAATTTAATTAAGTATAGTTTTTATGAATATTTTGCATAATATGATATAAAGCAAGATCTAGGAATAATTTTCAAGGAGGAAACTATGAGCAGAAATGAAGTGATTTCATTGATTCGAAATTATTTATTTGGGACTTTTTTGCTTGGATATAATGAAAACGAATTTTTAAATGATAAATCATTTTATGAAGCTGGTGTATTCGATTCCATTGGAATACTAGAAGTAGTAACATATATTGAAAATGTTTTTGATATCAGATTTGAAGAAGATGAAATAATTCCTGAAAATATTAGCACTATAAATAATATTGTTGATTTCATTATGAAAAAGTATCAAACTAAGGAAAGGGGATAAATATATTTGAAAAGCTTATATAGACGCAAGATTGTAATTGCAGAAAAAATTTTGATACCCATTCCCTTTGCTATAGCTGGAGTAGTAATGCAAGTTAATGGTCACATAAACAAAGAATTGTTTTCAAAAGCTGTTAGCAAGCTTTATAATATATATCCTATGCTAAATTCCAAGGTGGTTTTTGATAAAAACAAAGAAGCATGGTTTGAACAGTTGACAGATGACTGTGTTACAACTATCATTGAAAGAGAATCCGATGATACTTATATAAATTTAGTAAATAATCAATGGAAAATTCCATTTTATTTTGACAAAGGTCCACTCTCAAGATTTTTTTTGGTTTATTCTGAATCTCAATCAGAAATAGTATTTATTGCTCATCATGTTTTGATCGATGGGTTTGGAGTTAACAAAATAATGGATTTTATATTACAATTTATTAGAAATCCAAATAGAGAGTACAAGCTTGTTTATGAAGAAGATCTACCTTCAAAAGAGAATTTATTAGAAATAAAATCAAAATTTGTTCATACTGGTTTTTTAAAAAAGATAGGAGAAAAAATACTTTTCAATTATATAAAAGCTATATGGTCAATAACTAAATTTCCTTTAAAAGATGAAGATAAAAAGCAAAGCTATAAGTCCCTTTTTTGTAATTTTGATTATGTTTGGTCTCATGATATGCTCACAGAAAAGGAAACATATGAGTTCTTTAAAATATGTAGAGATAAAAATGTTACAACTAATTCTGCTATGACAATAGCTTTTTTAGCATGCAGGAAAGAAATAGATAAAGAACATGAGAACAATAGACAGAGAATTTCTGTTGATTTAAGAAGGCATTTTGGAAAAAAAGCTCAAGACTCAATCAATTGTTATGCATCATCTATAGATTTAAAGTATGTTTATGATGATTCAAAATCATTTTGGGAAAATGCAATAAATTTTCAAAAATTAGCTAAAACATATTTTGATAAATATGTTGAACTTGATTATTTACTTCAATTATCTAATATCCCCTTTGATCTTCTGGAAGCCATATTTTTATCTCATAGGATGCATAGAATACCAAGAGATTATGAAAAATTAAGTAATTTTAAAAAGCTAGGTCCTAAAAGCAATCATATTGTAGCTATTTTTGCAAGAAATTCATTAAAGATGTTCCCATCATTTACAATTACAAATATGGGAGTAGGGAAGTTCTTAGATGATTATGACGGTCTAAAAATCGAAAAATGCATACTTCTTCCTTCTGCTCCAAGTCAAATAGATTTTGGTATAATTTTATCTTCAATTACTATTAATAGGCGTTTAGGATTTACTTTAAATTCTGCAAAGCCTAAAGATGGATCCATAAAAGACTTTGATTTTAGATTTGATTCGCTTTGTAAAAGATTTAAGGAATTTCTTATTTATGATGTATACAGATAAACTTTTGTAAAAGATCTTATTGTTGTCTTGAATCAATAAAGGTCTTTTTCTTTATGGAAATACTTTTGACTTAAAAGTATAAATGTTAATATAGGAAAAACAAATTATTTTTAATAACAAAAAAAGGAGGCTATTTATAGTTGACTTTGGTTAGGGGATAAAAAATATGAATATACTAAAAGTACAAAATATTTCCAATACATATTCTAAGAGAAATTTAAAAATCAATGCATTAAAAAATGTTACTCTTTCAGTAGAAAATGGTGAGTTTGTTGCTATTTTAGGACCATCTGGTGCAGGAAAATCCACTCTGCTCCATGCTATTAGCGGATTTAATAGACCAATTGATGGATTTATATTATTAACTGGAACAGATATTTATGGACTAAATGATTCTCAAATGTGCATATTTAGAAGAAGGAACATTGGTCAGATTTATCAATTTTATAATCTCTTTTCAGAATTAAATGTTGAAGAAAATATAACTCTTCCTCTTTTTATGGATGGTCGAAAAGCTTCAAAAAATTACCTCGATGAAGTAATAAATGTGTTAGAATTAGATAATGTAAGAAATTTGATGCCAAATAAATTATCACAGTGGGATGTTTTAAAAATATATATTGGAAGGGCATTAATAACAAAACCTAGCATTGTTTTGGCAGATGAACCGACGAGAAATCTAGATATTGTGAGTAGTGATAAAGTGATTGGTTTTCTAAAATATTTCAATGACAATTATGACCAAACTATATTAATCAGTACTCATGATGAAAAAGTTGCAAAGAAAGCACAAAGATCTATTATTTTTAATAATGGTCATATTTACAAAGATATCATGACAAAAGAAATAACTAAAAGGTAACTTATACCCCAAAGATTGACTTTATATTGGAGGTTATCATGAATAAAAGTTTGGATGATCTTGAGGATACACAAAAAATTGATATTAAAATTTATCAGCAAGATGTTAATTATGAAGTTGATAATAATATTGCTGATAAAATAATTTTAATACTATTTTTTATATTAAAATTAATACTAAAAATAATGATTTTCCCTTTATTGGTTTTAATGTTCATAGTTGATAAGTTTTTGAAGATATTTTCTAAAATATTATCTATTGGATTGATAATAGCAGTGTGTTTGTCTTTAATTGTGCTGCTTTATAAATATTATTATGTAAATGAATTACAAATAAGTGAGTTCATAAGTAAGGTGATTAGCTCTTCGATAGTTTTTGTCATAGCTATAATTATTCTTGTTATTCCATCATCAGTACATGCTGCTTTTATTAAAATTAAAGAGTTTATTTTTAATAAATGATGAGTTAAAATATAGCTATTATTAAATAAAGTTCCATTTCAGTTCCTGAAATGCGAAAAAAGATAAATGAATTATCTAAGGAATACAGAGAACTTGATACATATTTGCAAAGTATCAATTGGTCAATTGAATTAATTTAAAAGTAGGATAAGCAGATAAGCACAATAAAAAGAGGATATAAAATCCTAGCATGGCAGGATTAATAGCTATGTTTGCGGCGTAGAACGCAGCCTCCTTGAAGCGAGAGTCAGCTTCGCTAAGTATAGTATATCGCACGACTGTTATTTTTACATGCGTATGAATCTTCACAAGGTGAGAGGTATCTTTATTTCTGGGGAATCAGATGTTTATTACCAAATATCGTTTTATTGTGCTGAGGGCGGGATTGGGGATTTTATTTATTAGATTTATAATGATGGTACTTTAATCATCAAGGTATCCAAACTTTTAATATGAATGAGACAGTCATGCCAAGCATTGAAACTGTTGCACCCAAAACTAATGCTATAACCCATCTGGTAGTTGCAGTTGAAGTTTCTGTTATTTTATCGTTCATTTTATCTAGTTTAATATTCATTTCTTTTACTATTGTTTGAACAACATCATTTGTTTTATCAAATTTGACATCCATTTCTTTTGTGGTAGCTTGAATGGCTTTATATGTTTCATTAAATTTAGCATCCATTTCTTTTATAGTAGCTTGAATGACCTTATATGTCTCATCAAATTTAGCATTGGTTTCTTTTGTACTCGCTTGAATGACCTTATATGTCTCATCAAATTTAGCATTGGTTTCTTTTGTACTCGCTTGAATGACTTTATATGTTTCATCAAATTTAGTATTGGTTTCTTTTGTGCTCGCTTGAATGACTTTATATGTTTCATCAAATTTAGCATTGGTTTCTTTTGTGCTCGCTTGAAGGATATCATTTGTTTTATCTATTTTAATATCTATATCTTTCATTTGTTTCGAAAGATTTTCTTCAAAATTTTTTCTATCTTCTCTTAGTTCTTTTTTTAAATCCGAAATGCTAGTGGCAATGCGAAGCTCT
>JGI20171J29575_12612374_pt1 | contig 14619 bp, 13 predicted proteins | sample TergutNc150P4_FD_29575 | JGI IMG/M metagenome (IMG submission 29575)
TTCCCACGGCAACTTAGCTACAACCGGGTAGTAGAACTCATGCCGTCACTCATTGCTCCTCTGACATTGTACCTCATACATCATGCTTTACCATTGTGTCTGCATAGATATTTGAATCGGTAGGCAGCGGCACAACATACCATACACCATCTTTCCATGTTTCTATTGAATACGACGGCTCCACAAAACCTATGGGCGTTTGAATAGCGCTTTCTATGCGCATTTTGATAGATTTTGGTTTGTTTTCGAGGATCGATGGCTCTACTGAAATACAAACAACATCAGGATTGCCAAACGAACTGTCTTGATAGGGAGATACTGGCAATCCCTCGGCGGATCCAGCCATGTATGCAAATATGCTCAGAAGCATGATACCTGCAATGGCAATTCTTTTTCTATTCTTCATGGCAGCGTTGCCTTTCACAATTATGGCGTTGAGTGAACTGATGACGATAATCATCTGGTTCCATTTGTCCAATCACAGAACCTTCAAATGGTATTATAAAAACTACGTCAGCACCGCTCTTCGCCCTTATTTTTCACGGCAACGTAGCTGCAACCGGGTGGTACAACTCATGCCGTCACTCATTGCTCCTCTGACATTGTACCTCATACATTATGCTTTGCTTTTCCATTCAAACCATCGAACACTTCATCATCGGGTACACCTTGCTCATCGATGAACACTCTTTTTCGAATTTCGTCAGCGATGGTACAGAGTTCACCGGATTTATTTCAATTTTAATGACTGACATATTGTTGTTTCCCCGCTTTCCCCTAATCGACTACCAAGGCAAAAAAGATAAAACATAAAATTTAACCAAAACAAGCGATAGCGCTGCTGCCACAAGGGTGACAAAACCTCTTTGTTTCCATGTTTTTGGCAATATCATTATCAGTATAAGCGCAAAAATCAAATCCAAAATGAGCGGTATTTTATAGGTATAATAGGCAGGATGCCCTTCTGCGATAAGCATGGCGATAGGAATTGACGCACAAATAATCGCGATCCGACCCTTTCCCCGCGAAAACCAAACGACAAATCCACCAATGGGGGAAAGCAACGCGATGATAAGCCATCCTAAAAAATACGCTCTTGGGAAAAAGCCAAGTGCCAGCGACCCATATGCATAATAAGATATAAGCATCGCAAGAAAAAATATCAGCGTATGAAGTGCCGATAACAATGGAGAGCGGCTAAAAGCGGCAATCAATGTAGCCGCGAAAATCCATACCCCCAAGTATGTGCCAATCTCTCCCATAACAGATACACTATCTGTTGCCTTTGCGATAAATCCCAAAATCAACCCAATGAGTATAACGAGTAAAACAAATAGCGCTTCACGCTTGGCATTGACCTTTTCGGGATATTCTCGTATTATTCCAAATTTTTCTTTTATGGACATAACGCAATACCTACTTGATTATAAAATATAAATTTTTCCCGCATGATTAGCTATAGCATACGGCAACGTCTTGACCATATAGAATATAACATAAATTTATGAACGATTCAATATAATGACACCTTTTTTAGTGGGGTGCCGCTTTTTCCAATGTACCGCATTTTTATCGCTTTAGACAAAACAAAAACACCCACATAGGGCGCTTTTGTTTTGTCTAAGTTTTTCTTTTGATTTGTGTATAGACGTCACCTTTGATACAACCTCACCTCACTGCACCACATTAATACACGATTTAGCTCGGACCATGAGTGAAGGGTGCAAAATTACACGATTTGGCCTTCTCCACATAAACCCAAAACACACCAAGCAATATTAAAGGTAATTATATCCAGAATAAAGCATTTAACATTTTATTGAGATCACCAGAGTGGTATCAGACTGGTCTTACAATAAAAATATCTTCTGCATGCAAGCCTTCTTTAACGCAAAGCTCGGGTGTATTCTCTTCCGGCATTCCTTCTAACAGCAGTGCCGCCTTTGCTTGTCGAAAAGATTTCTCAAGGTTCAATCCAAAACCTATTGCCGAGTAAAACTGTGCGGCAAAAACACGCGCAGCGTCATCACCGATAGATGTTGTCATACCTATTGCGGCTTCTATATGCTCCACAATAGCCTCTGCCTGCCCAAAAGAAAAACAAGTGTTAAAGAACACCAGTCTTACCTTATCAGACACCGTTGCGATAGTCTGTACGATGGCTTCTTTTGTGATCAATTTAGGTGAACCATCTGTATTTTGTAATACTAATTCATCAGTAGCTGTACCATGTCCACTGAAATGGATGACATCAGGATTCACCTCGTTGATTGCCTGCAAAATATCAGGTGAGCGCACAGCCCAACGTGTGACAAATTCAACAGAATCTCGATGCTTCGATTTAGTTATTGTTTCATGGATTGCTCTAGCCTCTTCATCCAAGCGTAATGGAACCGAGACAATTGGATTTGAAGCCATAAACAGCACTTTTATTCTTTCGGGAATTTTCTGCAAATCAATAACTGCTCTTCGCAAATCTTCCTGCATCATCCCGTGTTGTGTGAGAGTATTGGCTATTGCTTGCATTTCTCGTTTATTATGATCCAAACGTTTCTTTTCTTCTGCCTGACTTTTCTTTTGCACTCGTAATTCTTCAGCTCGGAGTTTCTTTTCCTCCGTCGAAATATCCTTTTCTTTTTGTGCTATCTTTTTGTCAATAGCTGCTATTTTATCGTTCGCCTTCGATATTTCAGATTCTGCTCTCGCAATTTCATTGAGTTTCGATTTTATGGTTGATTGCGATTTTGTAGATGTCATTGTACTTTTTGCAGACAACACTTTTTGTTGTTGAGTAGACACCTTCTTACTCTCGTTTGCCTTATCTTGTGAGAGCTTCGCTAACTCATCTTTTTTTCGCATCACATTATTTCTATACGTTTCAATCATCGCCATACCTAATTACCTCTCCTCTTTGTACGTAGCATCGGCATTATCGTTTTTTGGATTGCATAGGTTTTAAAAAAATACAGCCAATGCACATCATACGCCCTCTACTTTCATGCACAATACTACCACAATAAGTGCCAGCAGGCAAGTATCAACTGCACACTCGTCGAATCATTCCAGCGATGCACTACACATTCATCCCCCTGGTTTAAAGATCCACCGCCAGAACCCGGGCATCCAGTAAACTAGGAAGGTAAGTAACAAGCTCGCTCACGCTCCGAATGAAGACAATACGACCATATATATATCATGGCTTCTCTTTATTTGCTTTCGCAATAAAGCGCTCAGCATCAACAATCACGCGAGTATGCTTGCCATTCCCGATTTCTTTCGTTCCATCGGCGGCTGTTACCATAAATTCAACTTTGCGCCCGAAAACATACTCTATTGTGGCAGTTGCCGTTATTTCCGTACCGATAGGACTTGCGGCGACATGCGACACGTTGATATGCGTCCCGACAGATGTTTGCCCTGGCTCGATCCCCTCGGCAAGACAATCGCAGGCCGCGTGTTCCATCAACGCGATCATCATCGGTGTGGCAAACACGTCGAGGTTTCCGCTCCCGACCGCTTTTGCCGTATTCGTCTCCGTGACGGTTATGCGCGCTGTCGCGGTTTTACCAAGAGTTATCTTCGATTCAATAACGCCGTCCTGCAAGGCAAAGACCGACGCGACAATGTGTTTGCATAAGCAGTCACCGCCGCTCCCGACGCCGCAAATCAACAGTTCCATTTGAGCTTCGCGGAACTCGGTTCCTTTTCCTCCGTCACGGTTTAAAGCCGCCCCCATTCAAGCGCACACCTCTCCCTCGCCTGACAACAGCACGCCCCAATCGGCATCCGCGTCCAGCTTATCATAGGCGATGACAAGAGCGCCATACAGCGCAAGCCCAAGTGCGTAGGCATTTTCCTGAACAGTCTACATTATACGATATATTCAAGGTTTTTGAAGGCTTGCTTTGTCTGTGTACCAGAGGTAAAACTGATACGGAAACATAATAAATTGGAGAAAAACCGTATGGAAGATAAGCACAAAAGAGAAACGATTACCTCAACCTGTCCTGTGGAATGTGCCCTTTGCGGCGCGAAAGACCCGAAAACATAAACCCGAGCAAAAAACAAAAGCATCAAACGATGAGCTATGGGTATGCCAGAACCAAAATTGTGGAGCGACCGTCAGCATAGATAATACGGCTTTACACGTTGAAATTATCGCCATTTTAGCGCGGATGATCGACGAGCCGTCAATAGTACTTCCGAACAGCATCCCATATGCAGACGAGCCATCAAAAGACGAGCGACCAAAGAGCAGTATTGACCAGGCATCAGATTACTTCGTATTCCAGAAGGATAAAGTGAAAAAAGCACTCTTCGCATTCGCAAAAGATACATACCGACATGTTGATAACCGGCAAAGAAAGGCTTATATTGTGATGGTGGCATCTGATAAAGCAGAGCTGCTCTCTTGTGTTATGTACGAGATCTTCAAACGTATAGTAATGAAAATTCAGCTTGGAGACGGCATCGTTCGGCTGATTCTAAAAAACAACCAAGTGGTGGATAAGAAGAACGATCAAGTAGTATGCAACGATACTATAGACCGCATGCTGGGGATAAAATTCTATCCGCTCCTCTGGTGCATCGTGTATTTTTGCGGCCGTTTGTCTGCCCAATGACGGCTGGCTTTTTGATGGACATCTCGCATGTTTTCGGTTAAAGTTTTACCGCTAAAACAAAAACTCCCCTGTTATTGGGGAGTTTTTGCCCTCTGAGATTGTATCAAAGGTGACGTCTTTACCTGGCTAAAGGGACAAACTTTGATAAAAGCAAACGGTATTTTGTTTTTGAGCTTGAAGATACCCCCTAATAGGAAACCCAGATAATTTTGTAGTATCTATACTTTGGTTGCAAAATATAGACCATGCATACTGTTCCCAAGTATAGAGGGTACTTCGCAAGTTAATAAATGGTATTCCATGTATTGCTGAAACGCCTTATCATCAAGAGAATTTATTTCACGAATGAAGGGATACATAGAGCCATCAATCCCAATATCAGCAATTTCGTCTATTGAAAATTTATGGCTTAAACGTTTAATTTCATCAAAATTGGCCGCGTAGAATACACCATTTTTACCGTTGCGAATCACATTATCCTCTGTGATTGCTTCACTTGGATTATATTTAAAATGGTTGAGAAACACAGCGTTTCTATTTATGTAAGAAAGCACTAACATACCATTGTTTTTCAGGACTCTCAAGCATTCACTGACTAATCTTTCTCGTTTTGTTTCCTCATGTAGATGGTAATAAGCGCCCATACACAAAACAACATCAAAACTGTTGTCTTTGACTTCGGACATATCAAGCGCATTACAAAGGAAAATATCCTTCAAAAGGGACGCCCTTTCGTCTGATTTCATATAGTCAATATGTTTTTGCATTAAGTCGCCAGCCGTAACCTCAAACCCATTTTCTGCAAGCCAAAATGAATATCTTCCTGTTCCCGCACAACAATCAAACACATTTGAACAAGCGGGTAAATATTTATTAAGATATTTTATTGTGGTTAGCCATTCGATTTTATGAGCGTTGTCACGAAACAAGCGTTGATCTTCATCATATTGGCAATAATATTCAACTAATGAATGCATGTCGCACCTCTTAATATCAAATTTTGTCCGCTTGCCAAACGCATTGCATTGCTTTAACCATATAGAATATAGCATGACCTCATGAATAATTCAATATGAAAAAAGTTTTTTTGAAGGGGTGTCGCTTTTTTATCCACGCCGCCGACGCTCGAAAAAGCGTTTTCTTTTATAGGGAGGGGGTGTCGCAATTTTTGAGCGTTTAGGCCAGATTCGCTCCGCCCGACCATTTTGAGGCTGATTTCGAGGTGATTTTCCGCTCGCCACGTCTCCAATGTGAACGTAAAAAAATGCCCGAAAGTGGCTAAAATAAGGACTTTCGGGTGTTTTGAAAAAATAAAAACCGCCCCATTGGAGTGATTTTCATTTTATCAAAGTTTGTCCTTTGATTTGGCCGAGAAGACAGGGAACAAACCCTCCTTCCTGAAACTCACCTTGTCTGTATCTGCCGTTTCTTCCGCGCTTCCGTGCGCACCACCAGCACCGCCATCATCACCACGGTCACCAGATAAGGCGCCATGGCCGTCAGGTTTGAATTGACATTCGCGGATTGCAGCCTCAGGCCCAGCGCGTCAATGAAGCCGAAGAGCAATGCCGCCAAGAACACGCGCGGAGGACTGCCGGCCCCGAAGATTACGCACGCCACGGCGATGAACCCGCGCGCCGCGCTCATGTTCTCCGTAAACATTGTCAGATACCCTAGCGACAGATGCGCGCCCGCAAGGCCCGCGAAGACGCCGCATAGCAGTGATGCCAGATACTTCATCCGCTCCGGGCTGATGCCGGCGGACCGGAGCGAAAGCGGATGCTCGCCCGCGGCGCGCAGCCAGAACCCAAGCGGCGTGCGGTAGATCACAAGCCAGCAAACCAAGACCAGCGCCCAACTGACATACACGAGCAGCGTATTGCCGCTCAATAGCGGCCCAATGACCGGGATGCCCTCCAGCCACGGCCATACAAACCTTGGCAGCGGCACAATGGCGGGGTCGGAAAACGCGCCCTTCACGCCAAATATCGTCCTGAGGAGGTATACCGTCAGCCCTCCCGCGAAGATGTTCAGCGCGACGCCGATGATAAACTCATCGCTCCCCAGCTTGATGACAAACACGCCGAAGAACAGGCCCAGCAGTACCCCGGCCAGCAGCGCCGCCGCGATGCCGCCCAGCCAGCTGCCCAAATAGAAACTGCCCACCACGGCGAAAAAAGCGCCGGTGAGCATCATGCCGTCCATGCCGATGTTCATGATTCCCACATGATCCGTCATCAGCACGCCCAAGCCGGCGAGGATGATCGGCGTAGCCGTGCGCAGCGTGTTTTGCAGCAGGGCAATGGTAAAAATATCGCTCATGATGTCGCTTCTCCTTGGGGGACGTTTTTGCCTTCTATCCTGCGCCGCGCCGCGCGCCGTCCCCGCCGCTCCCGCACGATGCGCGCGAGGCCGCTTTGCGCCGCCATAAAAAAGATGATGATCGACTGCACGATCAATATGAGCTCGGAGGAGATGCCAACGCCCAGTTCCATGGCGGTGCCGCCGATTTTCAGCATGGCGAAAAACACGCTCATCAGCACAATGCCCACCGGATCATAGCGCATGATCATGGCCACCAGCATGCCGTCGAAATAGAACTCGTTGGAGAGCGAGGGGATGAACCTGCGGTGCAGGCCGTACACCTCAAACAGGCCGACAATGCCGCACAGCGCGCCGGACGCCGCCATGGACCAGAGTATCAGCCTGTCCGTCTTCATGCCCATGTAGCGCGCGAAGCGCGGGTTTTGCCCCGTTAGCTTCATTTCGTAGCCAATGGTGGAACGCTTCATAACATACCAGCACAGAAGGGCCAGGACCGCCGCGTACACAGCGCTGGCCGTCAGGTTGCTCAGGGGAATCAGGCGCGGGAACACATAGGCCGGGTCAATGGCGTTCGTGCCCGCGGCAATGCCCTTGTCCGCCGTGCGCAGCGGGCCATTGGCCAGATACGCGCACAAGTAAATGGCGACGGAGTTGAGCATGATGGTGGTGATGACTTCGTTGACCTTCAGCCGCACCTTTAAAACGCCCGGCAACAGCGCGTAAAGCCCCCCCGCGGTGATTGCCGCCACAAACGCGAGCGGCACCGCGACCGCCGCCGGCCACCCCGTTAATTGGCTTCCGACGATAGCCGCCGCCATGCCGCCTAAAAAGAGCTGCCCTTCCCCGCCGACGTTAAAGATACCGGCCTGCGCGGCGACAGCCATGGCTAAGCCCGTCATCGATAACGTCACAGCCTTGGCCAGCGTGTTGCCCAGCGCGCGCCTTGTGCCGAACGCACCCTTCACCAGCGCCGCATATCCCTCCACCGGGCTGTACCCGGTCAGCCGCATCATGAGCGCGCCCAGCAGGAGCGCCAGCGCCACGCTGATTGCCAGCGAAAACAGGTACGCGAATCCAAGCTTCCGGCGCCCGGGCAGCAGCGAGCGGAGTAGTCGCATCATAGAGCCTCCTCCCCCGAATGATGCCGGGCGATCCTGTCGCCCGTCATGTAGTACCCGATTTCCGCCTTTTCGATGGACCCGGCAGTGAACTCACCGGTAATCCGCCCCTCATACATGGTAATGATGCGGTCCGACAGCTGAAACACCTCGTCCAAGTCCGCGCTCACCAGCAGCACGGCCGCGCCGGCGTTTCGCTTGTCTACAATAGATTGGTGAATGGACCGGGCGGCGCCGATATCCACGCCGCGCGTGGGCTGGGAGATAAGGAACACAGGCGCGTCAAAGGAAAACTCGCGGGCCACAACCACTTTTTGCAGGTTGCCGCCGGACAGCGAGCCCGCCGGCGCATCCACGCCCGCGCCGCGGATGTCAAACGCGCGGAACAGCTTTTCGGCATATTGCCGCGCCGCGCCGCGTTTTCGGTGGATGCGTCCCACCGCAAACCGCTTTTCGCGCTGTCTGCCCGCCAGCAGGTTGTCCGTTACGTCGGCCTGGAGGGAGGCGCCCGTGAGACGCCTGTCCTCGGGCACGTGCGCCAGGCCCAGGCCACGGATTTCGCCGGGCAAAAGCCCGTTGATCCTCTGGCCCCGGATGCGCACCTCGCCGCCGCGCAAGGGCCGAAGGCCGGCGATAGCCTCCACCAGCTCGCTCTGCCCGTTTCCCTCGATGCCGGCCACGCCCAAAATTTCCCCGCGCCGGATGGAGAAGGAAACGCCCTTTACGGCGGGGAGCCCCCGGTCGTTGAGCGTCTGCAGCCCCAATACCTCCACCGCGGTGTCGCCTGCCGAACCCTCGCGGGCGAACTGGCCCGGCGGCATCTCGCTGCCGGTCATCATGGACGCGAGCATGCGCTCGTTCACGTTTTTCGTCTCTTCAAGGCCCACAAGCCTGCCGCCGCGCATCACGCCCACGCGGTCGGACAGGGCCATCACCTCATAGAGCTTGTGCGTGATGAGGATTACCGTCATGCCCTTCTCCTGAACGATCCGCCGGATGACGGCAAAAAGGTCGTCCGTCTCCTGCGGGGTAAGCACGGCGGTCGGCTCATCCAAAATGAGAATGTCCGCGCCCCGGTGCAGCGTCTTGAGGATTTCCACGCGCTGCTGCAGCCCCAGGCCGAGCTGACTCACGCGCGCGCCGGGATCTACCGACAGGCCGTATTCGTTCACCAGCGCGTGGACGGTTTCCTCCGCTTTTTTAAAATCATACAACAGGCCGCGCCGCTTTGGCTCGCGGCTGAGCACAATGTTCTGCGCTACCGTAAAGGACGGCACCAGCATAAAATGCTGGTGTACCATACCTACCCCCATGGTGATCGCGCCGGCGGGGCTGTACCGCTCCACCCGCTTGCCGCGCACGTATACATCGCCGGCCGTGGGCGTATGCAGGCCGTAGAGAATATTCATCAGCGTGGACTTGCCCGCGCCGTTCTCCCCCACCAGCGCGAACACCTCGCCGCTGTGGATATCCAAGGTTACATTGTCGTTGGCCAGCACGCCGGAAAACTGCATGGACACGCGCGTAAAGCGTACGGCAGACTGCTGCTCGCGCAAGGCTGGGACCTCCTTCACCTTTTACCGTGTCGTCTCCACCACGATTTCACCCGACACGATCATTTCGGTCAGCGCCTTTACCTCGGCGATCAGCGCTTGAGAGACCTGCTGCGGCATGGTTTCGTCCCCGAAGCCCACGCTGATGAGGCCGCTCTTCATATTGGCGTTCCAAACCGTGCCGCCGGGGAAGCTTCCGTCTTCCACATAGCGTGTCACCGCGTCATAGACGGATAAACCCACCTCTTTGATCATGGAGCACACGATCACGTCCGGCGCGATATACTTCTGGTCGCTGTCCACGCCAATGGCGTATTTGCCCTTCTCCTTGGCGGCCTCGAACACGCCCTCGCCCGTTTTGCCCGCGACCTGGAAGATCACGTCCGCGCCCTTATCGTACAGCGCCAGCGCGTGCTCCTTGCCCTTGGCCGGGTCCTCATAATCGGCCGTGTAAGATATTTCCACCCTGATATCCGGATTTGCGTAGGCCGCGCCCTGCTTGTAGCCGACCATAAAGTTGTTGATCGTGGTGTTGTCCTCGCCGCCGACCGCGCCGATGACGCCCGTCTCGGACAGCTTGGCCGCGATATAGCCCACAAGAAACGAGCCTTCGTTTTCCGCGTAGGTGATGGCGTAGATGTTGTCGATGCCGGTCAGCTCATTGTCCACAAAGATGAATTTCGTGTCCGGAAGCTCCGGCGCGACGGTCTCCAGCGGCTCCCAGAACTCCCAGCCTACCGCCACAACGAAATCAAAGCTCTCCGCCGCCGCGATCAGGCTTTGTTCAAAGAGCGAGGCGTCGTTTTTGCACTCAATGACCGTGCCCTTCACGCCCTCGGCCTTGAGCAGTTCCAGGCCGCCGCTGGCCGAGTCATAAAAGGAACGGTCGCCAAGGCCCCCGGCGACAACGACCGCCACGGAGGGGAGCGCTTCTTCCGCGCCCGCGAAGGACATGAGGGCCAGTGCCAGCGAGAACGCCAACAACAAAGACATGGTTTTTTTCATGGATGTTCCTCCTCGTTTTCGTAAGGGTACATTATGATAACGCTTTTCATGGGCGAAATCATTCATGCTATTTCAAGCGCCAGCGTGAGCATGTCCGTAAGGGATTTTTCACGATCCTCCGCCGTGGCGTGCTCGCCGGTGCGCGGGTTGTCCACCACGGTGCACAGGCACAGCGCGTGCTTGCCCGCGCGCATGGCGCTCAGGTACAGGGCCGCGGATTCCATCTCCGCCGCCAGCACCCCAAGCTTTACGAGCGCTTCCTCATTTTGGGCGTGCTCGTGATAGAACACGTCGGAACAATACAGGGGACCGATGTGCAGCCGGATGCCAAGCCGCCCGGCGGTATCCTCCGCCTTGCGCAGCAGCGCGAAGCTTGCCGTGGGCGCGATATTCCCTAAGAAGCCGTATTGGAAGCCAAACGTCGATTCTGTGCAGCATGACATGCCCGCGACAACATCGCGCATGCCAACCCGCGGCGCGACCGCGCCCGCCGTGCCCACGCGGATGATGTTCTCCACGCCGTAGAAGGCAAACAGCTCGTGGCTGTAAATGCCCATCGCGGGCATGCCCATGCCGCTGGCCATGACGGATACGCGCTTGCCACGGTACAGGCCGGTATAGCCCTGCGCGCCGCGCACATCGTTGACAAGCGCCGCCGCGTCCAATAAGTTTTCCGCGATGAATTTCGAGCGTTTGGGGTCCCCCGGCATCAGCACCGTTTCGGCGAAAGCGCCGGGCTTCGCTTCAATGTGCGGCGTGGGAACGTTTTGTGACAAAACCATTCACCTCCGGAAATGTGGAGATCTATACAATTGTTTATTCAGCATATATTCAACACAAACTCCCTTTTTCCTGCAAGGGACGACACCGATACCGTTCCGCGGCCGATCGGGCGGGAAGGGGAACGAGAGAATTTTTCGCGGGGCAATAAGCCGGGAACAGGCGCGGCCGGCAGCCGCGTACGATTGCAGCCGCGCGACGCCGCGAAAACTGTAGAAACAGGCAATATACCCTTTCATCTCCACTATACAATTTAAAAAAATTCGTGTATGATGATAAAAGGAACAAGGAGGTTCAGCATGCGCAAACGGATGGCGTTTTGCCTTTTGATAACAATTTTATCCGGCGTTTTTGCAGCCGCGTTTGCGGAAACTCCGGCCGTGCCCGCGGAGGCCACGGCGCCCGCGGCGATTCCGTTTGGCGCGCCCATAGACGGCGCCATCCGCGTGCTGCTGCAATCCCTGGGCGCGCGGACCTCGCTGGGCCTTACGATCGCGGGCGCGTATTCGGTAGACGGCGACCGTGGCTTTCAGTTTCAGCCGGGCACGGAGATCAAGCTGGGCCTGGACGGCGGCAACATCATTCTGCAGGCAGGCGGCGCGATCATAGACATGGGCGGCGGGTTTACCCTTGTCCGGCATCTGGACGCTTCGGGCAAGGCGGGCGGCATTTACATCCACGAATCGGAGAAGGATACGCTCTATTGCGGCGATATGACCCTTGGGGCGCGCGGCGGAAGCCTGCGCGCGATCGTCTCCATGAACATGGAGGATTACCTTTACGGCGTGGTCCCCTATGAAATGAGCGACACCTTCCCGCTGGAGGCCCTCAAGGCCCAGGCCGTGGCGGCGCGGACATACGCCATGCAGCGCAAGGAGCGCAACGCGGACCAGGAGTATGACCTCGTCGATACGACAAACGACCAGGTGTTCAAGGGGCTGGACAGCCGGTTTGAGAAGCCCATACAGGCGGTTGACGAGACGCGCGGTATCGTGGGGCGCCACGCGGGCGGCTTTGCGGAGTGTTTTTACTCCGCGTCCAACGGCGGGCAGACGGCGCTTGCCAAGGATGTATGGGGCAAGGGTGATTTCGGCTATCTGGACATGCGAGACGATCCGTACGATCTGGAGAATCCCGAAAGCGTCGTCAAAACCGCGGCCGTATCCAAAAACGCGACCGTGATGAAGGAGGCGCTCTACGCGCTGCTTGTGGAACGGGTGGGCATTGAGCTCTACGAGGCGGGCGTCATTGAGCAAGGCGAGGCCGTGGGGCTTTCGGAGGTCGTACACATCGAGGCCGTCAACCCCCTCTACGGGGGCGGGAGCAGGCAGTACGGCACCATCCGCTTCACCGTCAGGGTCAGCGTGCGCAAGCTTACGGCGCCCGAGGGCGGCGAGCCGCGCGAGCTTGGCGAAATTCAGACCTTGGAGGAGCCGATCACGGTTGACCTTTCCTTTTATAATGAAGTGCGCCAGGCGCTGGGCATCGGCATCAACGCCAGCGACTATGAACTGGTGACAGTGACGGAAACGGAGAAGAGCTTCACACTCACCACGCGGCGCTATGGGCACGGTGTTGGCCTGTCTCAGCGGGGCGCGCAGCGGATGGCCGGCGCTTATGGCATGGGGTATCGGGAAATCCTGAATTTCTACTACCCCGGCCTGCGGCTGTATGCCGTGACATGGCTTGAAAAACCGCTGGCGTTGGCCGCCAGCCTGCCCGAAAGCCTCGGGTACGCGGCCAGCCGTCCCACGCCCGCGCCCACGCCCGGCCCGCTGCCAGCGCTGGAGGAAGGCGAATACTATGCCGTCGTGAGCATCGAAGGCGTTGACTCCACGCTGAACGTGCGCGAAGGGCCGTCGATGGACGACCGCGTCGTCTCCGTCCTGCGAACCGGCAGCCGGCTCATCGTCATGGAAGAGGTAGAGGGCGGATGGGCGCGCATGAAGACCGCTGAAATTGAGGGCTTTGTATCCATAGCGTTTATCAAAAGGGAGGCGGAAATCGTCAGGGATGAGGCGGAAGTTCACATTTTTTGAGAATTGATATGATTTCGTCACCTTCTGCAATTTATTACCGTTTGATGGACGTTTTGTTAACAAAGTGAACAAAAAAAGAACGGCGGCTGTGGCAAAAGGGGCCCCGCGCCGCTGTATGCGCGCTAGACTTTTTGAAAAAACCGCGTACAATACTATAGTCATCGCCAATGTGCCGCCGTGCGGCAATCAGGCGTATCCTTAGGTAAGGGGGGAAATGAACATGATCATTGATTGCAAACAATATGACGGCGTGTGCGCCTGCGGCAAGGGGCATCACGTTGTGACAAGGCTCGCCGTGATTGAGGCGGGCTGTCTTACCCAATTTGAAGCGTACATGGACATGCTGGGCCTTACGGAACGCCGTGCCGTCGTCTATGACGAGCAGACGTACCAAGCCAAAGGCCTTGTGCGCCCGGCCGCCCAGCAGGAGATCATCCTGCCCGGCCAGGATCTGTGCGCCAACGAGCGTGCCGTAGCCACAGTGCTTCAGGCGCTGCGGGCCGATACAGACGTGCTGGTGGCCGTGGGCGGCGGAACCCTTCACGATATCGTGCGCTATTGCGGCCACAAGCTCAGGCTTCCGTTTGTCGCCTGCCCTACCGCCGCCAGTGTGGATGGGTACGCTTCCGGTATCTGCTCCATGACGCTTGAGGGGGTTCAAACGAAAGTATCCGCCACCGCGCCGGTGCTTGTGCTTGCGGACGTAGACGTGCTGGCCAGCGCGCCGGAGCGTTTGACGGCCGCCGGCCTTGGCGAGGCGCTGGGTAAGTTCACCACGCTGACGGATTGGCGCGTTGCCAATCTGCTCATGAGGGAGGACGCCTGCCCCGCCGCGGAAGCGATGATACTGCAAGCCGCCGTGGCCGCGCAGGGCTGCGGCGCGGCGCTCTCCCAAAGAGACGCCGGCGCCGTAGCGCAGTTGATGTACGCGCTGCTGCTTTCAGGCATCGCGGCGCAGATGATGGCGCCCTATCGGCCCGCGTCCGCGTCGGAACATCACCTGGCCTATCTGATGGACCTCATGCCGGGGCCTCTTGGCATTGGCAGACCGCTTCTGCATGGCGAAAAAATAGGCGTATCCACGCTGGTGGCGGCCGAGGTATACCAGCGCCTCGCGCGGATCGACGATATTACGCCGTATGTGAAGGCGTACAAGCCTCTGGAAAGGGCATGGCTC
>JGI20171J29575_12612372_pt1 | contig 14605 bp, 12 predicted proteins | sample TergutNc150P4_FD_29575 | JGI IMG/M metagenome (IMG submission 29575)
AATAAAAAACAAACGTCTGTTTTCTTGAGAGAAGTTATAGAGAGCAATGAATTTAAGGATTCAAAGTGCAGCATAGCCTTTGCTATGGGAAAAGATATCAGTGGAAAGTGTATCGTTTCTGATTTAACTCAAATGCCGCATTTATTGATAGCTGGAGCTACAGGATCAGGAAAATCAGTATGCATTAATACACTCATAACGAGTATACTGTTCAAATATTCACCTGATGATGTGAAGCTTGTAATGGTAGATCCAAAGGTTGTAGAATTAAATGTCTACAATGGTATACCACATTTATTAATACCTGTGGTGACAGACCCTAAGAAAGCAGCAGGTGCGCTTAATTGGGCTGTAAATGAAATGACGAGAAGGTACAATCTTTTTGCTGGGAACAACGTTAGGAATATACAAAGTTATAATCAATTGTATAGAGATGGTAAAGTATCTGAAAAGATTCATTGGATTGTAATAATAATCGATGAGCTTGCTGATTTGATGCTAGTTTGTCCTAATGATGTAGAGGATTATATAGCAAGGCTCTCACAGATGGCAAGAGCAGCAGGTATGCACCTCGTTATTGCAACTCAAAGACCTTCTGTTGATGTTATAACAGGTGTTATAAAGTCAAATATACCTTCCAGGATTTCTTTTGCGGTTTCAAGCCAAATAGATTCAAGAACCATACTCGATATGTCAGGTGCTGAAAAGCTTTTGGGAAAAGGAGACATGCTGTTTAGTCCTACTTATGAATCAAAGCCATTTAGAGTTCAAGGAGCTTTTATTTCAGAATCAGAGGTTGAAAGTGTTGTTGAACATGTTAAAAATGAGAAGGGTGAAGCTAATTATCATACGGAAATAATCGAGGAGATTGAAAAGATTTCTCCTGGTGCAAAGGATAAAAAAGATGTTTTAGATGAACTATATGATAATGCAGTTGAGATTGTCAGAGAAACTGGCCAAGCATCTACATCTCTAATTCAAAGAAGGCTTAGAATTGGATATAACAGAGCGGCAAGGATAATAGAACAATTGGAAGAACAGAGGGTTATATCTAAACCTCAAGGCAGTAAACCTAGAGAAGTATATATTAGTAGATTAGATTAGGGAGGTATATTATGCTAAATATTGGGGTAGTAAGTCTTGGATGCGACAAAAATAGAGTGGATTCAGAGATCATTTTAGGAAAGCTTAAAGATAAATATAATATAGTAAATGACCCCAAAGAAGCAGATATAATCGTTGTTAATACTTGTGGATTCATAGAGTCAGCAAAGGATGAATCCATCAACACCATTTTGGAGATGGCGGATTTTAAAAAAGAAAAATGCAAATTATTAGTGGTTACTGGCTGTTTAAGCGCAAGATATGGAAATGAGCTTATGGAAAATATGCCAGAAGTGGATATAATGCTAGGAGTCAATAGTTATGATAAACTGGTAGAGAAAATAGATGAATATTTTAGATCGAAAGAAAAAATAATCTTAACTGAATATTCAGATTTAAATATAAACTATGGTGAAAGGATTTTAACTACGCCTAAAACCACAGCTTACTTGAGAATAGCTGAAGGGTGTGACAATCATTGTACATATTGTGTAATTCCTAAGATAAGAGGGAAATATAGAAGTAGAAAACTTGAAGACATTATTGATGAAGCAAATGTACTTTGTGAAAATGGAACACAGGAATTGATTCTCGTTGCGCAAGACACTGCATATTATGGAAGAGATATCTATGGTGAAAACTCTCTTTCTACTTTGCTGAGTGAACTATCAAAAATAGAGAGATTAAAATGGATAAGGATACTGTATTGTTATCCTGAGGAGATTACTATTGAGCTGATTGAGGAGATGAAGACGAATAAAAAAATATGTCATTATTTAGATATTCCTCTTCAACACATATCCAATAAGCTTTTAAGAGTCATGGGAAGAAGAAGTACGAGAGAGAAAGTAGAGCAACTCATTAAATATATAAGATATCAAATACCTGATATTGTTTTTAGGACTTCATTAATAGTTGGTTTCCCAGGTGAAAATGAGGAAGATATTGAGGAATTAAAACATTTCTTAAGGAAATATAAGATTCAAAATGTGGGCGTTTTTAAATATTCAAAAGAAGAAGGATCAGAAGCTTTCAAGATGAAAAATCATATATCAAGCGAAGTTAAAGCTCAAAGAGAAAAGGAGATAATGCTCATTCAAAATAAAGTATCCACGAATTTAAATAGAGATTATATAGGAAAAAAAATGGACATACTAATAGAAACGAAAAATGAGGATTTTTATTACGGAAGAAATCAGTATATGGCACCAGATGTTGATGGAAAAGTTCTCATAAAAGCAGATAAAAATCTAAATATCGGTGAATTTTATGAAGTAAAAATCATAAAATCACTCACATATGATTTGATAGGAGAAATAAACGATGAATTTACCAAATAAAATGACTTTTCTTAGGATTTTTCTTGTTCCTTTGTTCTTATTTTTTTTAACTATGACTCAAATACCTTATGGAATATTTATAGCTACTGCTATATTCATCATAGCATCTGTAACAGATACTTTAGATGGTTATTATGCTAGAAAACTAAATCAGGTTACTAGGTTCGGTAAATTTTTAGACCCACTTGCTGATAAACTTCTAGTTACGGCAGCTTTAGTTGCATTAGTAGAGTATCATAGCATAAATGCCTGGGTAGCATTTATCATAATAGCAAGAGAATTTATGATATCAGGACTTAGGATACTAGCAGCCGCAGAAGGGCTAGTCATTTCTGCCAGCGTATTAGGAAAAGTAAAGACAATAGTTCAAATTGTAGCAATAGTACTCGCCCTGGTTAATTTAAATTTAAGTAAAATTTCGTTTATAATACCTTTTTTTGATATTACGATACTGATAAACCTTATCAAGGTGTTCACAAATGCATTTATGATTTTTGCAGTAATTATTACAATAGTTTCTGCGGTAGATTATTTCTATAAAAATAAAAAAATAATTAATGATTTATAGGTTTAGCTAAGATATATTATGACAATAATTTAAACATATTATTGAAATAATTTTGTTTTTCATGTATAATAAAAGAACAAATGTTTGTGATGGAGGAAAAGAATAATAGTGAAAGTTAATAGTGATAAAATTAAAGCATTAGAAAAAGCTTTATCTGATATTGAAAAACAATTCGGCAAAGGATCAGTAATGACATTATCTGATAATTCTAAACTTAATGTTGAAAGCATTTCAACCGGATGCCTTGATTTAGACATTGCATTAGGCATAGGAGGAGTGCCAAGAGGAAGAATCGTTGAAATATTTGGACCTGAGTCTTCAGGCAAGACAACTGTAGCATTGCACATCATAGCCGAGGCGCAAAAATCAGGGGGAACTGCTGCTTTTGTTGACGCTGAACATGCGCTTGATCCAATCTATTCTAAGAACTTAGGTGTTGATATAGAATCACTTTACGTATCTCAACCTGATAATGGTGAGCAAGCACTTGAAATTGCAGAGGCATTAGTAAGATCTGGAGCCATTGATGTCATAGTAATAGACTCTGTAGCAGCTTTAGTGCCGAGGGCTGAAATAGAAGGAGAGATGGGAGATTCACATGTTGGACTTCAAGCGCGTCTAATGTCACAAGCTCTTAGAAAGCTTACTGGTAGTATAAGCAAGACAAAATGTGTTGTAATATTTATCAATCAGCTTCGCGAAAAAGTAGGTATTATGTTTGGGAATCCTGAGACCACAACAGGAGGAAGAGCATTAAAATTTTACTCTTCTGTCAGGTTAGATATTAGAAAATCCGATACAATAAAGCAAGCTGACGAAATTGTAGGAAATAGAGTTAAGGTAAAAGTTGTAAAAAATAAAGTTGCAGCACCATTTAAGCAAGCTGAATTTGATATCATGTATAACCAAGGTATATCGCAAGAAGGTGTAATATTAGATGTAGCTGTCAGAGAAAATATAATTCAAAAAAGCGGTGCATGGTTTTCCTATGATAAAAACAAATTAGGTCAAGGAAGAGAGAATGCAAAACAATTTTTAAAAGACAATCCTATAGTATGTCTAGAAATTGAAAACAGCATCAGAGAAAAGTACAATTTACCATTAAATAAAAATGCAATGAATGATAAGCTTAAAGTTGATGTCGTAATTGAAAATGTTTTAGAGGATGTTATTGAAGAATAAAAACTTGACATGAAAATTTACTTAATATAAAATTAAATTGATTTATAATATACAATAATTTCTGGTTTATCATACTTAAAATACCAAATGAATAATATGCACTTTCTCCGCTTTTATATTTGCCATATAAGCAAATAAAGCAAGGAGGTGTTAGAATGAATTCGAATGTAATTTATATAATTTTAGTTTTAATTATTTCTCTTTCACTAGCAACTATAGCGATAATATATTATTTGAAAAATAGATTTCAGATTAATATAAAGCTTTCTCAAGAGAAGGCTAAATTGATAATAGATAATGCTTTAAAAGAAGCAGATAATAAGAAAAAAGAAGCTATACTTGAGGCAAAAGAAGAGACGCATAAACTTAGGAACGAATTAGATAGAGAGACAAAAGATAGAAGAAAAGAGATTCAGCAACTTGAGAAAAGGTTAATACAAAGAGAAGAATTTTTAGATAAAAAAGGTGAATCTCTAGAAAAAAAGGATGCTCTTTTAAATAACAAGATTTTAAAAGCAGAAGAGACCGAAAAAAATCTTGAAAATATTTTACTCACGCAAAAAGAAAGGCTTGAAACTATTTCAGGTCTTACAGAGGAGCAAGCTAAAGAAACATTACTAAGAGAGATTGAAAAAGAAATCAAACAAGAATCTGCTGTTCTTATCAAAGAATTAGAAGCAAATGCTAAAGAAGAAGCAGATAAAAAAGCAAGAGAAATAATTACATATGCGATACAAAAATGTGCAGCTGATCATGTTGTAGAGAGTACAGTTCATGTTGTATCATTGCCGAGTGATGACATGAAAGGTCGAATAATAGGAAGAGAAGGAAGAAATATAAGAACGCTAGAAACGTTGACAGGAGTTGATCTAATAATAGACGATACTCCAGAAGCTGTTATTTTATCAGCATTCGATCCTATAAGGAGGGAAGTTGCAAGACTTGCGCTCGAAAAATTAATTATTGATGGAAGAATCCATCCAGCGAGAATTGAAGAATTAGTAGAAAAAGCGAAAAAAGAAATTGATACTATTATTAAAGAAGAAGGTGAGCAAGCCGCTTTTGAGGTTAATGTTCACGGATTACATGTTGAAATTATTAAAATTTTAGGTAGACTTAAATTTAGAACGAGTTATGGACAGAATGTTTTAAAGCATTCTATAGAAGTTTCTCAACTTGCAGGCTACATGGCTTCTGAATTAGGATTAGATCCTACTATTGCAAAGAGAGCAGGTCTTTTGCATGATATTGGAAAAGCAATTGACAGTGAAACGAGCAATCTACATGCAATTATAGGGGCTGAATATGCAAAAAAGTATCATGAAAATGCTGTCATTGTAAACTCCATAGCTGCTCACCACTTAGATGTTGAACAGCAATCAATAGAGGCAATTCTTGTGCAGGCAGCAGATGCAATTTCTGCAGCTAGACCTGGTGCAAGGAGAGAGACAATAGAAACATATATTAAGAGATTAGAAAAATTAGAAGAGATAGCAAATTCATATGAAGGTGTTGAAAGGTCATATGCAATTCAAGCGGGAAGAGAAATTAGAATTATGGTTAAACCAGATGCCATAAACGATGATCAAGCAATAGTGATGGCAAGGGATATGGTTAAGAAAATTGAATCTGAACTTGAGTATCCGGGACAAATTAAAATAAATGTTATAAGAGAAACAAGAGCTATAGAATATGCAAAATAATATATTGAGTTCAAAAATAATTGGGTGAAAAAATAATATTCACCCATTTTTATGTTTATTTTCTCAGATCTTCCAGGATTTCTGTCTTGGATTTTGTTCTATCATCCACTTCTTTAATTATTTTAGCTGGTGTGCCTGCAACGACTACTCCAGGAGGAACGTCTTTAGTTACAACAGATCCAGCTGCAACTACGGAACCAGACCCTATTTTGACACCTTCAAGTATTACAGCATTGGCTCCTATCATTACGTTGTCGTAAACTATACATGGCTCTTTTGATGGAGGCTCTAACACTCCTGCAATTACGGCTCCTGCACCAAGATGAACATTTTTACCGAGCTTTCCCCTAGCTCCAACGACAGCATTCATATCTATCATGGTGCCTTCGCCAATTTCTGCACCTATATTTATAACTGCACCCATCATAATCACAGCACCTTTTCCAATTATTACATTATCACGAATTATCGCACCAGGTTCTATTCTAGCGTCTATGTTTAAAATATCTAACATCGGTATTGCTGAATTTCTTCTATCATTTTCTAATCTATATCTCGTTATATTTGATTTGTTTTTTTCTATTAATGATATGATGTCTGTGGACTCCCCAAATACGATTGTTGCATTCCCATATCCATAATGCTCATAACCTCCTAAGTCGATTTTTTGAATATTACCTGATATGTATGCTTTTACAGGAGTAGTCTTCTTAGATTCTTTTATGTATCTTGCTATTTCATAAGGATCTGTTAGATTGTAATTCATATAAACCTCCAAATATCAATGAACAATGAACAGTGAACATTGTAGCAGTGAATAGTTTTTCTTTTAATTGTAGAACACAGTATAATTATATTATAATAAATATGATGAAGTATAGAGGTAAATAAATATATGTGAAGTATTTTTAGATGGAGGAATGTATGTATGGAATTGTTAAATACTCAGCTTTGCAAAGAAATGATCAAGATTCATCAATATATGGTTGCTTGTGCCTCAAGTATTTCGCAATATGGTGCTCTAGCAGGGCTTAAATACTCTTTGGAAGACGCAGAGATGATGAAACTTGAGTTTAAGAAGAGGAGAGATTATGTATATGAGCGGCTTGCAAAGATGGGAATAGATGTAAATCTGCCAAAGGGGGCGTTTTACTTGTTTCCATCCATAAAAAAATTCAATATGTCTAGTGAAGAGTTTTGCTATAAATTTTTAAAGGAAGAGAAAGTTGGGGTAGTACCAGGGAGTGCTTTTTCAAATTCTGGGGAAGGCTATATGAGAATATCTTACGCAAGTTCAATGGAAAATTTAAAGCTAGCTATGGATAAGTTAGAGAGTTTTATTAGGAATTTAGTTAAATAAAAGGTGTTTATATAAAGGATGTCTCGAATATTAATTTTTATCATATAATATAATAAACTTATATGGTTTTAATATTGTCGATGGGGTGGTTTTTAATTTGTGGTATAGAAAGAATTCCAATGAGGTTTTAAGTGAATTAAACACTGATGTTGAAAGTGGGCTGAGTTTAGATGAAGTGAATAAGCGTATCAGTGAGTATGGTTATAATAAGCTTGTAGAGAAGAAAAAGAAATCCATTATCATTAGTTTTTTAGAGCAATTTAAGGATATTCTCATATATATTCTTATGCTTGCTGCTATTATTTCTATTGTATTGCATGAATATAGTGATGCTGTAATTATTATGATAGTTGTGATTGTAAATGCAATAATTGGTTTAGTACAAGAATCTAGGGCAGAACAAGCAATGGATGCATTAAAAAGACTCTCGACTCCAAAGGCATATGTAAAAAGAGAGAAAAGAATAGTTGAAATCCCATCTGAAGAAATAGTGCCTGGAGATATAATAATTTTGGATGCTGGTAGATATATTCCGTGTGATATCAGAATTTTAGAGAGCGCTAATTTAAAAATTGAAGAATCAGCATTGACTGGTGAATCCGTTCCAGTGGACAAGACTGATGAGCCACTTGAATCTTCTGAAGATATCGCTTTAGGAGATCAAAAAAATATGGCTTTTATGTCAACGCTTGTAACATATGGAAGAGGAACTGGTGTTGCGATTGCAACAGGGATGAAAACTGAAATTGGTAAGATTGCTGAAATGCTTTCGGAAGAAGAAGATGAAAAAACTCCTCTTCAGAAAAATCTAGCTTCCCTTGGAAAAATTTTGGCTGCTCTTGCTATTTTTATCTGCGCTATCATATTTATTATAGGAATCATTCAAGGAAGAAACATCAAGGATATGTTCTTTATAGCTGTAAGCTTGGCAGTCGCTGCTATTCCTGAAGGACTTGTTGCTATTGTGACAATTGTTTTAGCTATGGGAATGCAGAATATGATAAGGGTAAATGCTATCGTGAGAAAACTTACTGCAGTAGAAACCCTTGGAGCTGTAAATGTTATTTGCTCTGATAAGACTGGGACTTTGACTCAAAATAAGATGACTGTAAAAAAATACTATGTAAATGGAGAAATTAAAAACATAGAGGATATAAAATATGATACTAAAGAGGAAAAACTTCTCGTAAATAGCATGATACTTTGCAATGATGCCACTAGTTCTGAAGATGAAAAGACAGGAGATCCTACTGAAATTGCTTTAATAGATGTGGGAAATAATATCAAAATTTTCAAAGGAGATCTTGAGAGAATCTATGAGAGAATTGATGAGATACCATTTGAATCTGATAGAAAGCTCATGACTACTGTTAATGAAAATGATGGTGTTAAATATGCATTCACAAAAGGTGCTGCTGATAATCTGATTAAATTGTGCAACAGAGCGATCATTGATGGAAACGAAATAGATTTAAATGAAGAAATAAGAGATAAAATATTACAAGCATCCATTAAAATGTCAAATGAGGCTCTTAGAGTCCTTGGTTCTTCTTATAAAATAATGGAGGATGATTTCGATAAGGAATCCTGCGAATCTCAAATGACTTTTATAGGGCTTATGGCTATGATCGATCCTCCAAGGAGTGAAGTCAAGGATGCCATAGTTAGATGCAAAGGTGCAGGCATTAAAACGGTGATGATAACTGGAGATCATAAAAACACTGCTGTGGCTATTGCTAAAGAATTGGATTTGGCAAAGGATGAGAGTGAATCTCTATTTGGTCGTGAATTAGATGCTTTAAGCGACGAAGAGCTAAATTCAAAGATTGATGATATTAGAGTGTTTGCTAGGGTTTCACCAGAGCATAAGGTGAGAATAGTCAAAGCTCTGAAATCTAAAGGAAATGTGGTTTCTATGACTGGGGATGGTGTCAATGATGCTCCATCACTTAAAGCAGCAGACATTGGAGTAGCAATGGGAATAACTGGTACTGATGTGTCAAAAGGTGCAGCTGATATGATTTTAACTGATGATAATTTTACAACCATTGTAAGTGCGGTTGAAGCTGGAAGGAATATTTATAACAATATAAAAAAAGCTATATTATTTCTCTTAAGCTGTAATTTAGGTGAAATATTTACACTGCTTTTTGCAATTGCTCTAGGATGGCCTACTCCTCTTGAACCAATCCACATTCTATGGGTAAACTTGGTGACAGATAGCTTCCCAGCACTTTCTTTAGGAGTAGAGATGCCCGATCCTGATGTCATGAAAGAGGCACCGAGAGATGTTAAGGAAAACTTTTTAACAAAGAAAACTGGAAGTGTAGTTTTATTGGGTGGATTATTGATCGGTATCTTGACTTTATTTGCTTTTGCAATTGGAATATATTTTCACACAGGTTCATGGGATATTGCTTCTCATTTAAAAGAGGGATATAACAATGAAGTTATTTTATATGCGCAGACTATGGCGTTTATGGTGCTTGCATCTTCTCAATTATTCTTTTCTTTGAATATGAGAAACTTAAATAAATCGATTCTTAAACTCAAGTTATTTACAAATAAATTCTTGGTTGGGTCTATTGTTTTAGGAATTTTAATTCAGGTCATTGTAATAAGCGTACCTGGAATAAATACTGTTTTTGCGGTTGTGCCACTTTTAGGTAAGGATTTACTTGTTGTCATCGCATTATCAATTTTTCCGATTATAATAGGAGAAATTGTGAAATATATTTCAAATAGGTGGTTTTAATCGCCTATTTTTTTCTTTCTTTTTTTTGAGATTGGTACTAAAAATTGAAATAAAAATCATTTTAATTGTAAAAACTAATCTTATGAGCATATTTAATTCCATAAAAAGAAAGGAAGAAACTTAGTGGATTGTATAGATAATAAGCGTTCAAAAGGCGTAAAGAATAATTTCAAAGGTATGTTTATGCTTTATTTATTACTGCTCATTTTAACAGCAGCTGCATTCTTATCTTCATATGTAGTATATTCTATGAGTAGCAATAAAAATTTAAAGTCCACTATATTACCTATCGAAGTTCAACAGATGGAAGATAACAGATTAAATATTCCAAAAGTTACAGAAAGCAATAAAAAATTTGCTTTGGACAATAAAATTATAAACATAGCAATACTTGGTCTTGATGAAAGAGAAGAAATATATGATGGTGAATGGTCAAGAGCTGACAGCATAATGATTTTAACCATTGATGAAAAAAGGCAAAAAATCAAACTATCTTCTATTTTAAGAGATTGCTATGTAGATGTTGAAGAATATGGAATCGTTACGAAGGATAAGATAAATCATTCCTTCGCATACGGAGCATCAGAAGAATATGATAAATCTGAAAATCCAAATAAAGCTTATCATGCAGGTGCTATGAGGTCAATAAAAGCATTGAACGATAACTTTAAAATGAACATAAAGGATTATGCAGTATTAAATTTTAAATCATTTCAAAGCATAATAGAAAGATTAGGCGGAGTAGAAATAAACATGACAGAAGATGAAATAGATGAAGTAAATGAAGCGATGGGCGACTATAAAGTTTATGGCGATTTTACTAAAGTTTCTAAAGGAGCTGGAGTAAAGCTTTTAAATGGAAAGCAAGCTCTTGCCTATACCAGAAATAGAAACATTGGTGGAGATGAAGATAGAGCCTTAAGACAACGAATAGTAATTCAAGCTGTATATAAAAAAATGAAGCTAGTTAATCCCTTACAATTAACACTCATAATTAAAGATTTAATAGGGACAGTAAAGACTAATCTATCTAGTTTGCAAATATTAACCCTTTCTTCTAAAATATTGTTTAACAATATGACATTTATAAATACAAAATTTCCATTAGATGATAATTGGTATGGAGATATAATAGACGATATAAGCTATGATGTTATAAGCAATGAAGAATTAAATATAATTCAAATGAGAGAATTCATATATAATGATATTTTACCTGAAAACGAATTTTATCAAGAAACTACTACAGCACCACAAGAATAGTATGATATAATATATAAAAAATGAGAAAAGGACTGGTAAAATGAAGAGTCTTGAAAGAATTGTTGACAGAAAAACCGATTATGTTTGTCCTATTTTTAAAGTAGAAACTTTGGAAGTTGAATTAGAAAATGGAAAAAGGACGACGAGAAATGTAGTAAGACATAAAGGTGCTATCTGTGTTGTACCATTTAAGGATGAAAATACAATTTTAATGGTCGAACAGTATAGAACTGCATTAGATGATTTTATCTTAGAATTTCCGGCGGGAAAGCTTGAAGAAGGTGAAGATCTTATGGATTGTTGCATAAGAGAATTAGAAGAAGAGACTTCTTTTACTTCCTCTAATATAACTTATTTAGGGAAAATCGCTACTACAGTTGGATTTTGCGATGAAATCATTCATATATATAAAGCAGAAAATTTAGAAAAAGGCAGAAATGAATTAGGAGATGAAGATGAATTCATTTCTCTTCACGAGATTTCGTTAGATGAATTTAAAAAATGGGTAAAGGAAGGAAAAATAATCGATGCAAAAACCATAGCTGCTTACGGAATGTTAAATTTATAAGATTTTGGCTGTAATAATTAATCAATTGTTACAGCTATATTTTTAATTTAATTAATTTTTTTATGATAATATTTGACTTTTAATCGAAAAAATAATAATATATTACTATAATATTTGTTGAAAAAAGTATTTTTTAAGGGATGAATTTGTATATGAAAAATTTTGTTTCTTTGACAATACAGAGAAAAGACGTTAATAAATCAGAGATTTTTATATTTCATAAAGATGGAAATTTTGTTCATAAAAAGATTAAAGAGGATAATATTAATATAAAAGATAAAATGACTAAAACTAGCAATAGAAATGAACTTATTAATATATTTTCATATTCCACAGACTATTATGAAAATGTAGGAGTAAATATAATTCGATTTTATGATGGAAACTGGGGAATATTTCATAAAGATGGTAAAATCTATAGTAATGATCTACTCATTGAGCCTATTGTAGAACAATATCGTCATGAAATTATAGGATTTTCGAATGATGAACTCGCTCCATTTTACACAAAAGAAGGAGATATGGCTTTTGTAAACAAAAACTGCGAAATTATAACCATTGGTAAGATAGACAGATCCAATGATAAGATGATTTTGGAAGATAAAAATCAGAGGATATTGAGTGAATGGGATTTCAATGAGGTATTTATACCCGAAGAATATTTCTTTCTTGGAGGTAATTTTTGCACGTTAACAGAAAATAACGATTTTGATGAACTTTTTAAAAAATTTATAGAAGAAGATTATATTAATTATATATTCCCAAGTGAAATATATGGTCCTAAAATTATGGGCAAAAGCACGATGGATATTGGTATTAGTGATAAAAATATCATCAATTATGGAAAATTATATATTCTTGGTTATGTTTACTACACTAAATCAGAATGGAATAATTTTTATTTTCTTAAGCAATATATAAAGGAATTATTTCAAAGAGAATATGATAATTTCAAAAAAAAGATATCAAAGATATTAGGCTCTCCCTTAATAATTGATGGCGAAAGATACAATGGTTGGAAGATTAAAGATGATCTCTTAATATTAGATTTTTTCTGCGATCATGGAGAGGGAGATTTTGGATATCAAATTCGCATGTATATCCGCAAAGATTAGATGTAAATTATTACATAAACACGAGGTGGCTAAAGTGAAAAATTTTTATACCATAGAATTTAAAAGAATAAATGAAAATATAAAAGATGTGTTTATTTTCCATCTAGATGGAAATTTTGTACACCACGAAATAAAAGATGTTGATGAAAATGATGTTTCTGGATATGCAAGTTTAAGAGTGCCTTTTAATTCAAAGGTAAAGAGATTTAATGATCTATTTGCTCATGCAACAAATATATATGAAGAAGTGGAAGTCAGCATTGTGCGGAATAAAGATGGAATATGGGGTATTTTGCATAACGACGGAAGGATCTTTAATAATGAAAATCTTGTGGAACCGATAATAGATGACAGTGGTTGTGAAATTGTAGGTTTTGCTAATAGTGGTCTCGCACCTTTTTATGATGTAGATGGAGATGTAGCATTTATAAATAAATATAGTGAAATTGTAGCAGTCTTAAATTTAGATAGAATAAATAATAAAGCTAAATTATTTGATAAAAATAAGTCAATACTTAAAGAGTGGGAATTTGAACAAATATATGTACCAAATGAGTGTTTCTTTTTTGGGGGTAATTTAATTAAATTGTTTGAACAAGAAGATTTTACTGGGCTTTTAAATGAATTTCTTGAAGAAGAATCTGATGAATATGTCTTCCCTAGCGATATTTTTGGTCCAAGCATAGGCGATGAATTTAATATTGATTATGAAAATACTGAGGAAGGTGACATTCATTATGGAAATATCTATATAGTCGGTTACGCTTATTATACTAGCGATGAATGTGAGAGGTATGATTTCCTTTATAACTATATAAATGAGGTCTTTGAAGAGGGGTATTTTTACTTTAAAAAGAAGTTATCAAATTTGTTAGGGGATGCCACTATTAGTGGTGATGATTACTCCGTTTGGAGGATGAATAAAAGTTACATAATATTAGATGTATTCGATGATCACGATCAAGGAGACTTCGGATGCCAAATTAGATTATATAGCTATGACGAAATAGAAAAAATAGAAGGCTAAAGTCGCAGTAACAACTCAACTGCATGATAAAAAGACATCATGAAGATAAATGGGGCTGTTGCAAAATGTATAACAGTTCTAAATATATAAAAAACAATGCATAATATCAAAGAAAATTCTTAAAATGCATTGTTTTTTATTCATTTGATATAATTTTTCTGTTATGACAGCTATTTCTTTTTTATCAATTTCAGCTTTGATAAGAAATAGTTTCATGCAATCAGCTAACAGTTTCAGTAAATGCTCAGGTACATTCAATTTTAGCTTATCTAAATAATCTGTATTATATACTATTTTCAGAAAGTTTTGAAGCTTTTCTCTAATCAGCATGTACAAAAATAGTAGAACAGCAAACCAGCCCGACTCCAAATCTTACTGAAATGGAGGAAAGCATTTCTGATTTTTAAAAATATGTTTAACTCTAATTTTATACGCATTTTGAAAAGGGAGGTCCCCAAAATATGCACAAGAGATATATTAAACTGCTTTACCATTTTAGACTCTTTCCCTTGGTTTTTTGCATATTTCTCTGAAAGAAAGACATGCTAAATAATTCTTTCTTTAAAATTCACTTTTTTTGTCGAAGTAAGAATTGCGAATCTCTGTTCTTAGCTTGGCTT